>Ga0187854_10000288_pt1 | contig 71715 bp, 72 predicted proteins | sample June2016WEW_6_15_FD_132445 | JGI IMG/M metagenome (GOLD analysis project Ga0187854, IMG submission 132445) | Peatland microbial communities from SPRUCE experiment site at the Marcell Experimental Forest, Minnesota, USA - June2016WEW_6_150 | ecosystem: Environmental > Terrestrial > Soil >... | reverse complement strand
TAATTTCTCAACAGATAGAATTCACAAGGGATTACCAAGATATTGGTATCAATGCACCTCAGTGGTTTGATGTGAAAAAGATCATCGAGAATGCAATAAAAACTATTAAATTGGGTCCAGTTGTTGTCTCCATAGAGTTCGATAAACTTGAAATCTTTGCAGATCCCTTGCTTGAAAGGGTCTTTTTTAACCTAATTGAAAATGCACTAAGACATGGAAAAAAACTTACGAAGATTACATTTTCTTATAAAGAATCTAATGATAATCTGATATTAATCTGTATGGATGACGGTATTGGTATCCCCCCGGAAAACAAAGAGCTTATCTTCACAAGGGGTTTTGGCTCCAATTCGGGTGAGGGACTGTTTTTTGTGCATCAGCTCGTTGATCTGCAGGGCATGTCAATTCGGGAGACCGGGACGTATGGGGAAGGAGCGCGGTTTGATATCCGTATTCCCCATGGAGCATTTCGCAAGACCGGATCCGGTTATTAAATCAAATGGCATTATTTTTACCTGGTTTTTTTATTGTGGCTCTCTATCTCACTCAAACACGGGTTAGTTGTTAAAATTTTAATTACTGATCAGGAAGGTATATCATCTATGTACGCTAAACTATACAAAAATTGTAGTAAATATTTTTACTACAAAACTGAGGAAAAACTCCATGTTCAGTAGTACAAAACCTCCGGCATTCCCGGCACGCCAGGATTTGACAGTAAAAAATAGACCGGTTCTTTCGGGAGCGAGAAACGTACCCTCCACCTGCTTTGCGGTTTCACGGTTCGGGATATTTCTGTTACTTATCGTAATAATAGTCGTTCTGGTACTTCCGGCAAGTGCCTATGCAACTCCCGAATCCATTATTACCACAGGAAATGTGTATGTATCCGGTGTCACGCTCGATCCGTCAGTACTTTTCACCGGTGATAAAGGTACGGCAACCTTTTACGTGACCAACGGGAATGCAAACCAGAGTATCGGGGTCAACCACGCCACGTTTGGCGACAAGGATATCCGTCTCACCAGTGGCGGATACGATACCTCCGCCAATATCGGGCCCCTCCAGACCCGGTCCTTCATCTTTTCCATAGCGACGGACGCGTCTGAAGGATCCTATTACCCAACCTTTTCCCTAAGTTTCAGTGAAGCTGGCAGCCTATACTACCGAACCCTAGTACAGGTAGACAATACCCCTCTTGTGCTGACTATCATCGACAAGCCTGACACCTTCACACAGGACAAAAAAGATACGATCACCATGCAGGTTGCCAACCCCCGAAAAAATGACGTGAAGAATGTCATCCTCGAAGTGTCCGGCGACAGCATTACTGCAACGCCCTCAAAGGTATACATTGGAGCGCTTGCGTCCGGTGTCGACACGAACATGACCGTTTCGATAACCCCCGGCAAGGAATCTCCCGTTAAAATAACGGTGAATTACGATAACGGGGACAACTATCACGCAGTTTCCCTGGAAATGCCCGTATCTTTTACCCCTAATAAAAAGCAAGCAAGCCCGCAGATGAGTAACGTGCAGGTGAAACTCGAGAACGGCATCTATCACGTTACCGGAGACGTCACCAATGCCGGGCTAGAGACTGCGAACGGTGTCACCGTCACGGCCTTGTCGCCAGCTGTCCCGCAGGACCCGTACAAATCCTATGTCATCGGCGCACTGAAACCGGATGATTTCGGCAGTTTCGAAGTAACCTTTACGGCAAACGCCGCAACGAGTGTCCCCCTCCAGATGTCTTACAAGGATACGGATGGCAACGTGGTCACTTCCCGGCAGGATGTTGCAATCACGGTCGCAGACTCTGCACAGACACAGGTTCAGCCAAATCTTCTCCCGGTCATTGTGATCGCTCTCCTCATTGTACTCGCAGGCGGTTATCTCTACATCCGGCGGCGAAAGAAGCAGTGAGGTCGGTGTATCATGCAACCGGTAATCCAGTTTGAGGATGTGGTTAAGATATACCCGCTCAAGGCGGGGGACGTGACGGCTCTCAATCACATCTCCTTTGAGGTACAGCGGGGGGAGTTTATCTCAATCATGGGGCCTTCAGGATCAGGAAAATCAACGTTGCTTAACCTGATTGGATGCCTTGATACTCCGACATCCGGAGATATCTTCGTAAGTGGAACCAGAGTCCGCGCTATGAATGACGTCGAGCTGACAAAACTGCGAAGGGATCGTATCGGGTTCGTCTTCCAGTACTTCAACTTATTTCCACTGTTAAATGTTATTGAAAACGTGAATTTCCCCCAGATGCTGAAATCGGGAAAGGATGTGAACCCGGATAAGGCGAAGGAGGTGCTCCATGCAGTCCAGCTGGAAGAACAGTTCTATACCCACACATCTACTGAACTCTCCGGTGGACAGCAGCAGCGGGTAGCCGTCGCCCGCGCCCTCATTAACGATCCCGATATCCTGCTGTGCGATGAACCGACCGGCAACCTCGACTCAAAGACCGGGGCAAGTATCATGGAGTTGATGACCGAACTGAACAGAAAGGGTGCGACAATCATCTGTGTAACACACGATCCGACAGTCGCGAAATATTCAGATCGTACCATCCGGATTGTAGACGGGTGCATTGCATCATGATCTTTTGGGAAATTGCAAAACGCAATATCCGGATCCATATGTTACGTTCGACCCTTGCGATGCTCGGCATCGTCATCGGAGTCGTGGCCATCGCTTCAATGGGTATCCTCGGTAACAGCCTTGTCTCAACGGTCTCTGACAGCCTGAAGTCGGTTGGCGACAGCGTAATCGTAACACCCTACACCGGGGGAGGTGGGGGCATGGGACAATCCGGGGGAGGCGGAGGCATAGGTGGCGGGAGCTCGGGCAGCCTGAAGCTCTCCGACCAGAATTTCCAGCAGATCAAGCGGGTTGTGGCACCGAACAAGGCGATCCTGGTCTACCTGACATCGGAACATATGAAGATCGGTGTCGGTGGCGACGACATTGTGGCAACGGTATACGGCCTCCCGTCAGATGATGTCCCGGACCTGATGAAACTCCAGGCAGGGGATTACAACAACGGGAACTCCGGTTGTCTCGTTGGTCCCACATTTGCCAAGGACCATAACCTCAAGGTCGGATCACGGATCTCGATGGGAACGGATGGCAGCAAGGGCACATTACGGGTCACCGGCATCATCGAGGAGAGGGGCATGAGTTTCGATATCAGTACCGATAATGCCATAGTCGTGACCCAGGCGTGGTTTGAAAATACCTACAACCGGAACGGCGATTACGATGAAGTTGTCGTGAAAGTCAAGACCGGGGACACGGCGGACGTAAAAACCGCCATAGAGAAACAACTCAACAAGCGCAAGGACAACAAGATCGTCAGCGTGATGGACAGCAAAGCGACGTTGAGCAGCATCTATGCAACCTTTGGCACCGTCACGACTTTTGTCACTGCAATCGGCGGGATCTCCATGATCGTTGCCGGCGTCTCGATCTTCAACATCATGATGATGTCCGTGAACGAGCGGATCAAGGAGATCGGCATCATGCGCAGCATCGGCACCCAGAAAAGAGAGGTGATGAGCATGTTCATCTATGAGGCGGCCATCATCGGGGTCATCGGCAGCATCATCGGTGGTATATTCAGCGTCTTTGCCGGGTATGCCATCAGCGCCCTGATGCTGAGTACGATCAAGTACCTGTTCACGGTGGCCAATGCGTTCTCTGTGGGTGAAGGGGTTTGCTTTGGGATCGTTGTCTGTCTTGCCTGCGGCATCTATCCGGCATGGCAGGCGGCGAACCTGAACCCCATCGATGCATTGAGACATGAGTGAACAAAATTCCCACTCCTGATTTTGAGGAGATTAGATGAAAACGATACCTCAGAACGTTCTGTTGCATCTGCGGGACGTTTAAATACTGGATATTGAAGTGTTCCGAGGATATCATTTCCATTGAGTCCCGTTAACTTATCAGAACCTCAAAAAGTTCAATTCCCCACAAAGAAAACGCACTGTTCTTTTCTTACGACGATGAATCACACATGAACAGTCCGGGCACCACCGCCCAACTAGCTCAAGCTTCTGTTTATTTTCCTCTTTGAGTTCCTTGTGTAGACCCGTTAGAATAAAATCCAAATAATATTGCGAGGAAACCCCCTATAAAAAATAGCACACCAATAATTCTTATCGAATCACTAAAGGTAATGAAAAAAATGGATCCAGCGAACATACCGACAATACCAGTACCAATTACACCTAGATTAACCATTTTTTATTCACCTTAATGTCTAAAAATAATTTGTCTTTCGTTTATTTCCGAAGCAAGGTTTTCTCTGGAGGAAAAAATGTTAAAATTCTTTATACTCGAGATACTTTGCATCCAGCGTGATAATGATCCGTGGTTCACCGGCTTTTCCGACACCTCGCTTTAAATCTATCGAGAAATCAATCGCACTCGGAATTGCATCTCCTCCCCTACCGGTATCATCCGCGAACAGTTCATACATACGCTCCCTGAGTGCATCGGCATATACCCCCACCATTTCCATCAGGCGATATTTGAAAGGATCCGCTGCCATCGGGGTTTCTTTCCGGAGAGGCATTCGGGAAAATGCCTTCTTTACCTCGTTGTCAAGATCGAGAGCCTTTGCAACCGTTTCAAGATCTTTATTGTTGAGACGATGCATTCCGTTCAGGGCAGCAGCGATGAACATCGGGCTTTTGCCCGTGGTTTCAGAAAGTTTATCAAACGTCATTTTCTTTGTTCTTCTCTTCTCTCTGGCAATTTCTACTGCCGCATGAATATCCATATCCTTGACCTCCTGTCTTGTGGAAAGTTCATTCCACGAAGGAATGTTCCATCGCCATTATATTAACCTTACTAAAAACGGTTCTGTTAAGTTGTTGCGGGATGGTAAATATTCTCTATATAATCTTCAAGAAAAACGGTCAGAATGGGTAATTAAGTGATTAAAATCAATTCTTGAAGCTACTATTTTTCATCTCACGCTAACTTAACAGAACCGTATAACCTAATGTGAATTTGATTCTAATAAATGGTTATCCGGACCGGCAATACTTGAGTCATCCGAACGGTGTAAGGTCTCTTTTTGATAACGAGGGCGTCCCGAAACCCCCCACAATGCAACAGAACCCACAATAGGGATATTTTTATCAGACGTTACTTTCGGCGATACAAATGGAGGTTCAAAATACCCCTTTTGTGTATAGCATCCTATGGTTTATAGATACCAAAATTGACAAGAAATGGCTTGGAATTTAAAAATTTTAGCATTTTAACTCTTAAAACCGTAATATTCTTATTAATTTGGTTCGTTCGTCAAAAAAGGGGTGATATCTGGTGTTTTAAATACCAATATCTACCCGGAAATCAAGATCAAAACGGGAAAATAGAGTATGATGTGGTGTATTCAAAGCGATTTAAGACCATAAAACCTGGAGTGAAACCAACAGGGTCTGTTAAATTACGTGTAACAACCAAAGAAAGAATGCAACTACACAAATCGCTGCGACAATCAAAACAGGAATCCACAGTGGATTATCAACTACTGTTGCGGTTTTATCATTTTTTACCATATATTAACTTGGAACAATTCTTCACCACAATTTGAGTACACGTCCCAATATAAGAAGGAATGTAACGACAATTACAACGATAGCAATAATCACAATTAATACCGAACACAGAACCTACACCACCCCCTCATCAAAAAATTTTATAAAAGCGCATCAAACCAAGTCATGTAAAAACAGTGGTTTTTTCAATGTACCCCATACCAACTATTGTCCGACTCGCCTTTTTGCCCATAAAAGCCCGCTATTTCGATTTTTGTTTTTTCACGACGGAATATGTGTTTGAATATCTGATCAGGAGACTATTTACTACACCGGAGTATGTCGGTCCTGTGCTCGGGTAGATCTCCCTGATTTAAGGTATGGACACGCCTATATATTTGTTCGAATAAGAGGTAGTAAACGCCAAATCCCAGATATGGTGTGTTTCGCAGAATGTTGATTCTGCGACAAACTTATTAAATTCGAGATTTAATAAAATAGAGTATGAATAGCGGTTTTTTTTCAGAGTGGCTGATCACTTACCGCGAATACCTTAAAATGAGGAATTACTCTCCTCGTACAATGGAAAGTTATACCCAGGTCATCAAACATTTCGCCTACTATGTGTGGTTGCACCGTCAAAGGGGAGTCACAAAACTCGTTGTTTTTCCGAAAGATTTCGACAGTGCCCGCCTCGAGGCCAGTGTTGAAGTCCCTCCAACAATGATAACCGATTACCTCTCGTTCATGTCCTCGACGAGGACCTACAAACCAAAGACAACGCACCGTATAATTTCTACACTGAGTTCATTTTATCGGTTCCTCACTATTCATGGCGGTGTAAAACTGAACCCGATGGTCGGGATCGAACGCCCGAGGATAAAACAGCAGGATATCAAGTACCTCAAACACAGCCAGGTGTTACAACTTATCGATTCGATCGAAGATCCTCGGGACAAGCTTATTGTCAGGACGATTTACGCTACGGGAGTCCGGGTTTCGGAGCTCTGCGGTATTAATATCGGAGATATCGATTTTGAAGAGCATACCATCAAGATCCGGGGGAAGGGAGACAAGACCCGGATGGTGTTCCTTGACAACGATACCGCCGAAGCGATCCGGACGTTTATCGGGAATCAGATTGAAGGTCCTCTCTTTATCGGTCAACAGGACAAGAATATCTCCCCCCGGGCGATTCAACACATATTCCGACACTATGCACCTACCGGTATAACACCCCATAAGATCCGGCATAGTTATGCCAGTGAACTCTATCGTAGGTCCAAGAACCTCCGTGTTGTCCAGGAGAACCTCGGCCATACATCCATTAAGACGACGGAAATCTATTTGCACACCGATGTGGACGAGAGACGGCAAGTCTACCAGGATTACTTCCCACTTTCAAACACTCCGAAACCTACCTAATCACCGTCGGAGAATCCCTTTTATAAACCATATGATGCTATATACTAAAGGGGCATTTTTTGCGTGCAAAATGGAACGATAAAGACCACGTTATTTAGTACATCCCAAAATAGAATGAGAGGTTGGTAGGTTTATGGAGATATCGACAAAGCTGGGAGAAATCCAACCAAACGAGCTGGTGAGTTCATGAGGAACGATGAATGCATAATTAAATTTCTTAATAAAGATGGGAAAGTGCTACAATCTTTTCGAAGAGACAAAGACGGCTGGTTTCAAACAAGTTCTAAGGGAATCGTTCGACGATGTACTGCCGAACAAACTCTATCACATTTGTTGCCTCCTCTTGCTGGTGTCAGCAGAGCAATTGTAAAGGTGGAAAAAATTGAGAAATAGAAATGCCACCCTCTATTTGTGATATCAATTTCACAAAGGTTTCCTTTTTTGAGCTAACTATAATTTCCGAGGATGCTGAGTAACTATCTTTCCTTTTTCACCCCAAGTCCCTGCAGCCACCCGGATACCTCATCCTGTGCGTTTTTTACGTTGCTGCCACGGACTGCGAGGCCTTCCAGGACGGTTGACTGCGGGCAGAATTTTTTGATATCCATAACACTCCGCCCCAGGCCGCTTCCCTCATGCGTGCAAAACGGTACAATGGTTTTTCCGGAAAAATCGTATTCCGTCAAAAACGTTGCAACAGGCATGGGTATCGTACCCCACCAAACAGGATAACCAACGAAAACCACCTTGTACGATTCCATGTTCTCGACTTTTGTTCTCAGTTTGGGTCTGTATTCCTCGCTGAGTTCCTTCCGTGCCTGCTCCACGACCTCATCGTAATCGCTTGGATACGGATCTACGGATACAATTTCAAAGATATCGCTACCGATGTTCTCGTGTATCTGATGGGCAATTACGCGGGTGTTGCCGGAATGTGAGAAATATGCAGATAGTGCTGACATTTTTTTCATGGATATCATCCTCCAATTTCGTCTCTTTAAATGTGCCAAACTAATTTACCATTTAAGTTTATATGGAGAGACCCAAAATGCCATGGATATCGCTAACACTACTATTTCAATGATAATTACAGGAATAACAAGACTTAATGATAAATGTTCAAGCCAATAAAACACTATCAAATTTATAATAGTAAGGTCTATTGCGATATAGAGGAGTATCCTCGTCGGGAAACTCATCGGGAATGGGAAATTGGGATCTCTCAAAGGTCTGTGTTCAATTGCCGTGATATCACTAATGAGACTTGCAGAGGAACTGCCATAACACTTTTGGAAATCTGGCTCTAAACGAGATTTACGAATGAAAGAAGTTGGGCTTTGTTGAATTCCTCAATGATAATCAGAACAGAGAATAAATTCGAACCTTTTGACTATTTTTGAAAGTAACAATCATTGAATAAGCAACAAAATTTTTTGTGAATCTTCCTGACACCGTCGGAGAATTCCTTATATAAACTATCTGATGCTATATACAAAAAGAGTATTTTTTGTATGTAAAATCTGACCTTTACACCGACTATAAGTTCAAGGGAGATTTCCCAATGACAACGAATACTTATATCTGTGAAGGGTGTAAGTCATCTCAATACTTAGTAGTTAAATCGTGACGGTGAAAGACATGAGAAAGCTCAGTAAGCTCATACTAATAATCGTCGTAATTGTCAGCTTTTTTTTCTTTGTTCTCCCTGTGTCTGCCAGTGACGGGTCCGTAACGCAGAGTAAGCCTTTTACCTTCACAGTTACCGGGGTGCCAAACACCCCGTATTACGTGTGGTTGACGGGAACCTTCTCGATGACCGGAGCCCCCGGAGACCAACCCCCCATCATACTCGCTAATCAAGAGAATGTTGTCCAGGATCCGCCCGGCGGACCGTATACCATCGGTTCCTACAAATTCAGTAACGGGAATGGTCGTACAATCCTGGAGGACGTTGCACCATCAACTCCTCAGGTGCCGAGTACATCATATTATGCTCTCGCTACGACCGATTCTACTGGGCAGGCAACTGTAGAATTCCAGACCTCACCTAATACAGCGACACGGTCATTTACCATACGGAAGGATACCCCCAATCAGGCTATAAATCAGAACACGGTGATTGGACTTGGGGGCGTTACAAATAACCTGCCGCCAATTCCAACTATCGTGCCGACGATTCAAGAACCCACCGCCATCTCTACAACTCCGATATTGACACCAAGTCCAACACCGTTACCGACCACCGTCCCCCTCCCCTTGCCAGCGAAGACGCCAACAAGACCGGTAGCCTTTGACATCGGATTTTGTGTTTTGGCGGTGGGAATGGGACTTCTTGTTATAAGAAAAGTGTAAAATTGTTAATTTTTATACTGTAATTTTTTCAACAGTGTTAGGTTCACATTATTGCACATTGTTTTGTATAAAAAGCCAATAATAAAGTCAATTTTACAAAATAAAATCAATAAAGTACTGAAGTAAAATAGTAAGTTATATATACTGTATATGTAGAATGATCTAAAAAATGAGTATACCGGAAGGGAGAATGGAGTATGGCACATCGTAGTGAACGTCGAAGCGTTAGCCGTGGTGTAGAACTTTTTACGATATTTTGTCTTGCGATAATGCTCTATTTGATTGTCGATGCAATCTTCATGTTTGGATTACACATACAAACAGGTCCCATTGATCTCTTGGTAAATACAATGCGGTCTTTGTTCCATTAATCTCTATTAATAGAGATTTTTTTTAGAGATATCTTCGGAATAGGTGTACGGTGTTCGACGTATCGTCAACCTGATAGAAAAGCACAGACCTGAAAACCCAGATTATCAAGATTGGCAAAGTGAGATTGGTAAAAAAATCATATACGTATTTTGGAACCGTTTACAGAGATTAATAAAAATAAAAAATGGCCATTAATTATTATAAAGAGCATCTTTTTGGGTGGATTAATACACATCTTGATTTTCTCATGCGTTCAGTGATGCAATAGAAAAATGAGCGAGACATCAGTTCGAACCTGAACTCTCGCATAGGTATTTTGGGTTATAGGTATGTCTTAAAATGCAACCTACTCACATATGATATCACTGTTCTACCAAATCGATTTTCTAGTCAGTGCGCACTTTTCAAAAACGGTAATCAGCTAAACTTATCACATCATTCATATCACTATTATTTTGATGGAGGGACATAATCCAGACTCTATAACAGAGACTTATGAAATAAAAGTGAATAATTTGGACACGACAATAACAGAAGAAGTAAAAAAATTAAAAGAGAGCGAAGAACCAATCATCACAGATATTAAAAAAATTAATGAAAATATCAAGTCTAAACACGACCAATATAAAAGGTCCATAACGAAAGAAGGGGAAACTTTCAAAACCAAACTTCAGAAAAAATATAATCTTTTTTTCCAAAGGGCTGGCTCTATTAAGGATAGTTTTGTTTCTGTTTTGCCCCGTCTTTCTAACTCTCAATATTTCGCTGTTATCGTTCTATTCATTAGCATCATCTTTTTTATTACACATTTACCATCAATTTCTGATATTTTTCAAGATCCTTTGATAAATGGCATAATCCCCGCTTTACTTGCGATAATCATTATTTGGTTTATTATTTTCACTCGCGAAACAATTATAAAAATTCGACAAATTGATCCTGATCCAATAAAAAATCTTACATCAGACTTAAATAATATTGAATTTGATGAAGTGAAAACTTATGATTACGAGGATGATATTGAAGAACAAAAACGATGTACCAATCAACTCGTCTCGTCGGCACAATCTGCGGTAGATATTGTTTTGAGTAAAGTTCCACTGTATAAAGAATATAATGAGGATGATCATTTTAGGAGAAAATGGGAACTCGGATGCGATGAATATCAAAATGCATTAAAATTCTTTGGGCTTTATTACAAATCACAATTTTACCAATTAAAGGATAGACCGAATATCCATGCTAAGAGGGCTGACGAATCGGTTTTTGATCGTACGATCCTTAGAGAAATTTCACGAATCCTAAACATTCCCGCTGAAATAATTGAAATGTATATTCAATATTATCGGGGAGAAAATACACGAATATTATGGGATGAGATCAAAAAAGATCCTAATAACACTATAACAATCTCTAAAAATTTATTTAATTCAAACCAGATTGATATTGATAGATCTAGGTTATCAGAAGATGAATTTCAACAAATCGTTGTAAACACCAAAGAATTTAGCATAAGCCAATTATCAAAAAATTCATCGTTATATGCCCAAATTAAGTTGAAACTTGCAAATTACGAGAAAATTTTAATTGAAAATGAAGTACCTCTTTCAAATAAGGAAAATAATTTAATCAATTTAATCAATTTTAATCTCTCTTTTGAGGAGAATTTTTTACACGTTCTATCTGAGAAAATTGAGTATATTTTACCCAAAACAAATTCTCTCGCATACAAAAATGCAATTATTGCAATCTTACTTAATGACGAAATTCTCTTCAAAGATAAGGTATGTAGAAACGCGGCTGAAGACGAAACAATTTTTGTACTTATGACATATCATGAATTATTGAGAGAAAGAAAAGAGAACAATCAATTGTTTAAATTGAATGACTTATTAATAAATTTGAATTCGTTAGAATCTACCAAAGAAAGAATTCAAAAAGATATAGAACTTCAAAATCGCTTTAATTATTTTAAAAATGATTTATCTCGTGGCTATTGGTGGGATGATGGGCTGTCATTACAACGAAAAATGTTTGATGATTTAAAACGGGATTTTAGTCAAAAAATCGAAACCTTGGATAGATCAATTATCATCACAAAATTACTTGAAAAAACTTTTACTGAAATCAACATAAACACGGTGGATAAAGCCATTGATGCAAATTTATTTTCAACTTATCTAATTCTAACAACTTCTCGTAGAGGGCATCTCCTTGAATTTTTAGATCCAATTAGTATAAGGAATTTGGATTGGACAAAAAAAGATCTTATGGAATTAAAAATTTATGAGAAAAAATATGGAATAACCTTAATAAAAGACGGTAAACCAAAATATGATTTTACGAATTACTCAACCCGAACAAGAATCGGAGTTCTCCCAAGAAATACAATATTTTTAGACTTTGTTCAAGAAATGAAAACCGATATCAACAAAATTTTGCAAGCAGAATCTCAAACCCTTGAAGGGGAAATGGAAGATATTGGGTTGGCAATTATCCGAGTTACTCCTTCAAAATATAGTTTTGGGTTACTTGATGATGAGATTGAAAAATATTGTAATGTTAGAACAAGAGACTTACATATCGCAAAAATTATAGCAGTCTTGGCAAGAGATTACACCTCAAATTCAGAGCAATATCTCATGTCTGCTTTTGATGGAAAAATTAACTTAACTGAAATTTTTAACCAAATGTCAATTCTTGAATTAATTCCAGCCAAAGGTATGGATATTTCATCAGATTATGAAAGATTCTTAAGAAGCGACAGTTTAAAAAAGGCAATTTTATCCTCATTGGCAAAGGAAGGAATATCCAACATAAAGGGATTATCAAAAACAGTTAGAAGTGGCAGAGAAAATTATGACAAACTGGAATCAATAATTAGAGAGGCAATCGTGGATGAATATTTTGAAAGGAATGAAGGCATATTGATTCAATCATCCCGATTGAATTTATTAATGAATGAGTTGATGAAATCACTTGTTTCCATTGCCTATTTAATGGAAAACATATCCTGAGTTAATCTTCATAATTTGGGAACCCGAGGATTCTCATCGATATTTTCAATGATTATTACACTAACACTTTAATTTGGTTATGATAAGAGTGGCGATTAATTAACCGTCAGCTTTCATATCAATTTCTCCATATCTCGACAAGCGGATAAAGTTGTATATCACTCATTGTCGCGACCAAACGAAAACCAAGCGTCAATGTTCCGGTCATAATTAGGAGACCGATAGAGAACCCTATTCTCATTTTGGCATTTTTTATTAGGTTTGTTGTAAAGAGACCTCGTGACCATACCATCGCTTTATTTTATCTTAAAATGAAAATGAAACGTATGGGATTGTGGGACATTGTTTACGATTTAATTAAAGAATATCATGCCGCAAAAACCGATAAAAAAAGACAATTAGAAATTGCCAAAATACTTGCAAAAAAGGCATATTTAAGATTTAATTTTGAGTGGGTATCCGAAAGAGATGCTGATACAATAGGCGGGCGTTTCGATGAGCAAAAAAGGATATTGGAGCAATATTCTCAAATGTTTTTAGATCTTGCTGTAGAAATTTATGATATCTTACCTGAAGAATCAAGCCGGATGAAAAGTGTTGCAACACAGATGAAAAAAGGAGCGTATTCAACATTGACGCACTCTTCAAATGAAATAACTCCTACCGGAGATAAATGTGCTTCTATGGTAATGGAATATGTAAAAAATATAACGGAATGAAATTTTAATCATATCTAAGAAAAATCCCTATTATTTATTTTAAACAATTAAAGACACAATGCCACTTTACAACACACTTACTCCTTATACCATATTTTAAATAACCAGTTTCTAAATATTCAAACGGTGGAGATTTTGGCGACAGAGAATGAGGCCAAATTAGAATTTGATTTTACTCTTTTTAACCCCGAACTAGTATGGGAACAATACACAACTTTTGAGGAGGAGTTTATTCATTATTTAAGATATGTACCACTTGAAGATGAACATTATAATGTGTATTCAATGCAACTCGGAAATTTATTAAATAATATTGGAAGTATAGTTGATTCATTTCTTAACAATGCTATTGGTTGTGACTGTTTAAACGATATTCAAAATATTGCCAAGTTTAGGCAAAAAAAAGATCGTAACATGGAAGATCATCGAAAAGTTTTTGAAAATTTTTATAATTTATCAAAAAAAGAGATATTCATTCTTAAAGATTTCTCAAAGATAACACCATTTTCAAATTGGAAAGAAAATCAAGCTATCGAATGGTGGGGAAAGTATACGGATATAAAACATGACAGATTTAAAAATAGAAAGGAAGCAACATTAAAAACAACTCTTGATGCGCTTGGTACTCTTTTTTTATTAAATGTAATTCACCTAGATACGAGGGCCATTCTTGTTAGAGATGGGATTATACCTAGCGTTGTATTAAATCCGTATTCACCAACTGGTGGCAGAGAGATCTTCATAAGAATGTCATTAAAAAAAGAGCCATTGGATGGATATGGAAGTATATATGCGAAAACCCGTTTGTTTGGTTATGTTTTTGAATCAAAATTTAGAAAATTGAATGATAATGAAAAAATAGGGATATTATCCCCTTACCTTGGGAATTGGTAATATCATTTTTAAAAAATCCCGTTTTGAGAATATGAAAAGTTGGGTGGATGTGCCTGGACTGTTCACAACTAGAGCATGATAAAACCTTCTAATAGATTGATTTGTTGGGCAATTTGCATATGATTCTATATCTCTCTCATAATCCTGCAAAATTCCCCATTTTTTTCTATATGCATATGCATATCGCGAACAAAATTCAATCTGGATGTAGAGCGGTGTCAAAGTTTTCATTGATCAGTTCAAATAGGCAGGCTGACTGTGGAGAAATTTGATGTTGCTATCAATGAAAATTTAAGGTTTTGGGTATGACAAGCAATCCAGAGCGACTAGCTTATTGGTATCTCCGGCTTAATGGCTTTTTACTGTTGGAAGATTTTATCATCCATCCAGATGAGGGCAGTGACCAACGCACTGATATCGATTTACTTGGAGTACGATTTTTCCATCGTGCTGAAAATTGTATCCACCCGATGCAAGATGATCCGAGGATAACCCGGTGTAACAAACTATGCAATGTAATTATTACTGAAGTAAAAAAAGGACAATGTGCTCTCAATGGACCATGGACAAATCCCAAGGATCGGAACATACATCGGATTTTAACCGCTATTGGCTGTATCCCGCGAGCGAATATTAAAATGGCTGCAAAAAACCTGTACGAATCTGGATGCTACCATTATGGGAATATATCATGCCAGTTGATCTCCATTGGTAATTCGCCGGGCAATATTGCAATTCCCAATGTTCCACAAATTTTGTTTACTAATGTAATCGAATTTATTTTTAATCGATTCCGTGACTACCAAAAGCAGAAGGCATCTACAGGAAATTGGAGTTCAGATGGACAGAAGTTGAAAGAACTTGCATTCAGGTATAATGAAAAAATTGAGTTTGATAAGCAAGTGAGGATATTTTTTGGTCTGATAGATAACGGGGAAATTCCGGTGTAAGAATGATCTCAATGGCAGAGTTCGAGACATGAAAATTCACGAGAAACTCGAAAAATCCCGGAATTATTTTAATCAAGAAAACATTCCCAAATCAAAAAAATTACTTTTAGAAGTTGAGAATGAATTGCAAGAGATTGTAACTTCCGTATATCATTCTCAAATCCAGGCAAATCTTGGATGTTTGATGATAGATCTAGGCGCATTTACACGTGATAAAGAATTGATCACTCGCGGTAAAATATATACTGAAGATCTCGTTAAAAAGGGCCCTGAAGATGGAATTTCGGTAGGACAATACTATAATTTAGCAAATGGTTATATCGCCTTATGGAATTTGGAATCAAAGGAAAACCTGAAAAATGGAAAAATTAATGAAAATTATTTAAATGCAAAAAAATATTTTCGCATAGCATTAGATCTGGCAAAAAAATCGACGCACCCCATCGATCCCAAACTTCTCGCTCAAATAAATATAAATCTTGGTAATTGTCTCTGTTCTGTTGGCAGAGATGTTGAGGCACTTTCGTTTTATGACCAGGCATTAAAATTCGATAAATCTCTTGGGATGGCATTAGGGAACAAAGCGATTACCCTCCAATATCTTTCATTTTTAGCCTCTGGTCATACACATCTTTTTCTGCTGGAGTCGCGTCGGTTATACGAAGAAGCACTAAAAAAGCCGATACCTGAAGATGCCCGTCGTACTTTTCAAAAAGGCTACGATACGGTTAATTCCTTCATCCAAAGACATCAGAGTTTGGTACTAGAAAATCATATCAATTCAGAACCAATATCTCGATTTCATCAATTTTCACGCGATTTTTGTATTAAATATCAATTGTATCTGACTCCTACGACATTTATTGGAAAAGAATCTGTTTTGGTGTATGGAGATCCCATGTTCATATCCAGCATGATTGAATCTCTTGATAATGAGTATATCGTTAATCGGCATATCACATTTTTAAATCAAATAAAACAGGATTTTGTTCTTGCCCGATATTTTCTCATTCAATCCAATTATCAATCAACGGTGGTTGATACTATCGATCAAGATGTGATACTCTATGATCCTCTTGATTATTCAATTTACAATGCATATGTCCAGCTCCTTATGCTGTCATTAAAATCGACCATGGATACTTTCGATAAAATTGCTCAGTTTTTACGTGAATATTGTGCTGTTAATAACATTTCAGCAAAAAAGACCTATTTTCGAACTATTTGGACTAAGGACAGATCACAGAATATGATGCGTTCAGAATTTAGTTCAAGAAAAAACAAATTTTTATTAGCTCTATTTGATCTCTCTTTGGATCTCCAGAAAAATGGATATTATCAATATATCTATGAACGTAGAAATGCAATCACCCATCGTTTTTTGATTGTACATGAAATGATGACGCCAAATGAACAAACAAATGTGACTTCTAGAATTAGCAGGGAAGATCTTTTTAAAATATCAATAACCGCGTTGCAATTGTTGAGGGCTGTGGTAATATATTTGATTCTGTTTGTTGATAGTGAAGAAAAAAAGAAGCACGATCCGAATAAAAGGTACGGTCAATTGCCATTAACTCGGGTTTTACGTGATTATCAATGGCGGCCATTGGATGGCGATAATAATTAATTCTTAAAATATGGATAATCACTTATATGCCACGAACGAGAAAGCGTTTTTTGTCAGTTTCTGAATTTACTTTTGGGTATCAATTGCTATTTGAACAAACTTTGGATTACCATGATGAATTGTTGTGCATGCCAATTTTACCAAATCTTCGTCAGGAAGGTTCATTGGGGTGGGATGTTTGTCTTCCGACAAAGGGTGGGTGCCTTTTTTTTCAATTTAAAAAAAGTGAGTGTATCGTAAATAGGAATGCTGATTGCGTCAAACCTGATGGGTATTATAATGAATATTTCCGTACTCCCTGTTTTAGGATAAAAATTTGTGAAAATAGAAATCACAATCAATATGATAAGTTAAAACGGTGGTCACAAAGATTCCCTTGGACATTTTATGTTGCACCCGAGATTTCCAATGACACAAATTATCTTGAATATTCTTCTAATTTTTCTGTAACTGAACATTCACGTTTTATCAACTTGGGAAATTGTCGCACATATCCTGAAAATGATAGAAATTCTCATTATATTGTTTATCATCCAGAAGTTGTTGAACCCAGAATTTGTTCAGAAGATAGTCACCCTATTGAAGGATCTATTTTTGGAAGAGAGTTGAGAGTTTTTCTCAATAAAAAAATTCAAGACCCAGCAGAAGAGTTGAAAAAAATCGATACAGCATTCGTGGATAAAATATTAAACAGTTGCTTTGAAATAGCCGGTGTAAAAGATAGAGCTAAAAAGAAGAGAGAATTAATCCAAAATAGGTTAATAGGCAAACGATATAGCGAAATGACTATAATTGATAGGAAGCTCTTTTTGATTTCACATCTTTTATCTGCATATTTTGGACTATCTCTGGTTATTTTTGGACCTCAAAAAAAGTTATAAAAACCAGTATATAATTTTCAATAAGTTGATATTATGTCTGTTTAATAGACGGAACAATGAAAAAATTCGAGATTGGATTCTGGCATCCATTTGGCGTTCATGCAAAAGAATCACGAGATGAGATCTTATCAAGGAAATTACAAGAACTCAAATCAAATGGCTGGACATTTTGGTCATTTCAATACAGGAAGACGTTGGAAAAATGGTATGAAAACAAAAAAAATAAACCACTCGTAGATATTCCAGGATTTTAGATTGGAGATAATACGATCAAATTTTTCCTTGAAATTATCAATCGTATCCTAGTTCTCCATGGATTCACGCATGCGATGTAGCGTCCCTTAGACTAATCAGCACTATAAAAACCATCATTTATATAACCGCTCTCAAAAGCTGAATACAATCAGTGTGTATCTTTATGATTTCAATCACCGTTTACGATGGGGCCCAATCCATCGGCGGGAATAAAATCTATGTTGGAGAGTCTTCAAAGGAGATTTTTATACCAAGATCTATTAATAAAAATTATTCAAATTTACATAACCTTGCTCGATTAAAGCTATTTCATCATCTGCTAAATCATAAATTCTATAGATTTCTCTATTAATTTTTAACTTCAATGACTGAATTGATTCTGTCATTGCTTTTTGAACTCTCTCACTCAAATCAGAATTTTTTAATTTATTTTTTAATTTCTCAATCTCATCATATAATTCTTTGAAAAGTTGATTATTTACTGGAATGGAGGGAAGAGGGATTTTTCCAACATAATAATTGTCAAAATCCATGCCTCGAATGGCATCAGAAAATATGAAGTGATATGCATACCATGATACGAAATTTGAATTAAATAAGCATGCGATAAATTCTAATGAAAAATTTTCATTATCGATTAAAAATGTATTTTCTACTGTATCTACGGATAATACACCCCTTTTGTCAACAACAGACATTATTTTTAGGTGGTAATAAGGTTGGGTGATATGAGCAACAATTCTTTGAGATAATATTTTGGATTTTTGCAAAGCAATTATTTTATCATTTTCTGTATCTTTCAATTCGTCTGATAAAAATTCACTTGAATCCTCTAGACAATATTGGTGGATGTGAGCTCCCCTATAAACAGGAAAATTAGATGGTTTTTGGATAATCGCACTTTGTAATGGCAATCCACGTGTCGTATTTGACACGGATTTTAAAAATAATTGGGGTTTATTTATTTTTTCAAAGATCTTCAAACTTTTACCAATAGGATGTAAAAGAATTGTATCCGTTAATTCAATATACGATTTATCCATTTCATTAGTATCGGGATTTTTAATTGATTTTATACAATATTTATCAGAAAACGAGCTATTTTTTAATATTATAATTACTTGTTCAAGTTTAACATCTTTAAACGCTTCACTAACGTCTGCGATTGCTCTTAAATTATCTTTGATTAATTCTCTTCCAACTATCCATTTTTGACTAAAGGTTAGTGCTTTAGGAACAATAAGACCGATATAACCCCCATTTTTTGATAAAAATGTTGCTTTCTCTATAAATGCAAGTTCAGATCTAACAAATCTTTTAGTACTTGCTAATGTTTCATCAATAAAAATCCGTTCTTCATCACTAATTTTGATACCATAAGGAGGATTCCCAATTATTATATCAAAACCCCCATTGTCGATAACTTCAGAAAAGTCAATGTTCCAATGAAAAGGGGTTATTAATTTGATTTTTTCCGATAATTCGTTCGGTTTACCGTGCTTTTCTCGAAATTTTTCATTAATATTATAATAAAATGACGGGGAGACCATTGAATAAATTGAATCCCTTATAATATCAAGGATATATTTTATTTTAACAGCTTTACTACCTTCTTCCATTTTGTATAATGTTTTTAAAATCGAATATGCTTTTTTAAGATTTGATATATAATTTTTATTGTAAGTCGTTATCAACTCCTTACTTTCTAAAAATAATTCCTTTTTTCTAATGTCATCATGATATACAATATCAAGTGTTGAAAAAATAATTTCAATATTTTTGTCGATTGGAGAATCTACTGAATCTTGAGTTATTTCTTCTTTTAACCAACCAACTAAACTATTTCCACAAATTATATTATAATCAATATTAGGTAATGTATCAATTTGGTTGGTGTTGGATACATCTAAATCTTCAATAAGACTTAGCCATAATCGAAGTTTTGCAATTTCAACTGCTGAGCTTTCTACATCAACACCAAATAAGTTATTCGTGATTATCGATTTTTTAATATGATATAAATCGTGATTTTGGTTACATAATTCCAACAATTTTGTTTTGATATAAATGAGTTGTTTCAAAGCAGAGGTTAAAAAATGACCACTACCACATGCTGGATCTAAAATTTTGATTTTATCAATTTCATAATAGATTTTTTGAAGGATTAATTCTCTTTTAGGTGGATCTGCAAAAAAATCATCTATTGTTACATAGTGCTCAATTTCACTTTGTTTATACTTTTCTTGGGATAATACGTCTTTAATTCTTTCTAAAACTGATGAATCAATAGTGTTTCTACAAATGAATGTTGTGATAGCATCTGGAGTATAATATGCCCCTTTTGCTTTTCTGAGATTATTTTCCCCAGAACCGGTTAAATAATTAATAGTTTTTTCAAAAACATAACCTAAAATATCTGGATTTAAAGAGTTCCTACCTCCATTCAATGTGAAAGAATACCGTTTTAATATTTCATTTATTATCAATTCAAGAATTTCATTATCTACATCACATTCTTTTTCTCGGTCAATAATATCTCTAAATAATCCCCCATTTAAATAAGGAATATTTCTGAAAAGATTTATTGATTTAATTTGTGATTTACGCTCATTTGGCTCAGTATTTAAAACATCATAAAAAAGATGTTGTAATTTCGATTTGTAAAATGTGTCCATTGGATTTTTTGTGGTTTTGTACTCGTTAAATAATGAAGATATTAAATCTTGATTCTCTAAAATTCTATCTTCTAAAAATTTTATAAATATTAACCTGTTCATTATGGTAATAGCAAATAACCTTTTTTGGTTTTCATTGAACCCTAATGGAAAAGATATAGAATCTAATAAACATTGATATTTTTTATTACCTTTTTTATCAAAACCAAAAACAAGTTTAATGTAATCGTCATAGAATTTTCTCGTTATTGTTTCTTTTTCAATTATTAAACAATTTGACAAATAGTCAATTGAATCTAATATTGTCTTTTTTCCAAACGTACGATAAAATTCTTCAATTGTTTGAACAAAATCATCATTAATTTGTTCCTGTCCAGCATATTTTTTAAAAATTGGACTGAGATCAATTTTTTTAATGATATCGAAAGAAAAAGATTCTGAATTATATTTGATTAATACCCATTCAAAACCATTTGTTGTAATGCCCAAATCTGAGTCAAAAGATTTTTTATTAAGATAATTCTCTAACTGATTGATTCCACATCCTTTACCAGTTAAATCTTTATTCAGAGGCTCTGCTTCAAAAAGGATTTTTTTATTTCTTACAAAAATTGAATAATCGGCTTCTTTTTGATCGCTTTTATCTGGTGAACATGTACTTTTAATATAATCGTCTTTTTCAAAGTCTAAAAATTTGAAAAATCGTAATATCACGTTTTCTATTGTAAAATCTTCGGGACTTTCAAATAATCCTGTATCTTGTGTTTTTAAAATAGTTCCATTAATTATATTTTTAAAAACAATCTTATCTTTAGTTTTTTTCTGCAAATCTTTGAATATCTTTTTAGTACATAAATTGAATTGATTAATTTTTTCTTGCGAAATTCTTTCTTCAATTTGTTTAAATTTTAACTGAACCATGATTATTTCAAACCTTAATTTTATTTATTTTATTCATCACTGAAAAAATCTTCATCCATTTTGTTTATGATATAGCGTGATTCCTCGGTTACTCCAACACCATGATCTATCATTAATTGTGTCAATTGTTCGCCATCAATTAGAACGATTTTTTTCTCTATCCGTTTTACATACTCGTGAGCATCTGGAGTAAACTTTGATGTTGTTATAAAAACTCCTTTTTTACTTCTCTGACCTTCAAGACTTCCTGCAAAAGCCTGAATTTCTGGTCTACCAACTGATTTTTCCCACCTTTTTGCTTGTATATTTACAACATCCAATCCAAGTTTATCTTCTTTTATTATTCCATCAATACCATCGTCTCCAGATCGACCTATTGCTTGTCCAGCGTCAATCCTTGAACCTCCATATCCTAGTTCAACAAGTAATTTCACAACCAATTTTTCAAAAAAAGTTGGGGAACTTTTCATAACTCTATTCAATAAATCATGAGAGAGTTGTGTCCTTAACTCCAAATAACTAGATTCCAATTGTTCTTGGGGCGTTGAAATTTCACTATCATCGATTTTAGGTTCAATTTCTCTTCTAAAACTTTTAAATTCAACATATTCTGGAAACTTTTCTAGATATTTCATATTGATTTTTTCAGGCTTTTCCTTTATGACATCCAAACCCCTATTTGTTATTACATACCTACCTCTTGATGTTCGATTTAACAAACCAGACTTAACTAAATAGGTTATAGCCCAACCAACTCGATTATCATACCTGTATTGATTACCACTGGGTAGCAGGTCGTTTATTTCTTCTTTTGTTAATTTTAATTTTACAGCTAGTGTATTAATTGTCTCTTGTTTTGTATGTTCGAGTTTATCTCCATAATATTGTAAAACTGGGAGCATCAGTGTTTGGAAATCAGGAACAGCCATACAATCACAATTCATGACTATGTCCCATATATTGATAAAATAATTGTAGGTTCTATTTATTACTTTTAAGTACCTATCAAAGAACGATTAAACGCAATTGCCCATTTTTAAAAATGTCCTGTTTTGACGGCATTATACGTTGGGTGGATGTGTTCAGAATGCGTCGAATTTATAAATATTTAGGAGTTGTTAGGTTCGAATTCATCTCGCCGAAAGGAAATAGCACAAAAAGGACATACGTGGGGGATACGTTACAATCTATATCCCTTTTACCACATTGATGATTTTTATCAGGTAATTTCCATACCAAAAAATTCCTATAATGATAGCAAAAACCAACGTTGCATTGAAATATTTCCTCTTTTCAGTTATCACGTCAAATAGTAATAAGACAATCAACCCGGTGATAAATCCTCCAAAATGTGCAATTCCGTTGCTGTTCAAACCATCGACATTCAAGAACAATCCGAGTTCAAGACCTCCTATACCGATCATCGCGGAAATAAAGGCTAACAGACCGCATGAAAAGTAAAAGCGAATTTTGTGACCGGTAAAATATTCCGGGTGGTCAAATAGCTCTAAACTCCCTTTCAAATTCCAAATTACGATGCCAGCTAGAATATATGCAAAAAATGCAGCATCAATTCCAGAAAAACCCTGTGAATTACCATTTATTCCTAAGATATGCCAAAATCCTATTGTAAGAATTGAAGTTATTACCGGAACAATAAGAAGTGAACAACTTGCCATTATCCAAAACCTGCGCTTATTGTTCTCAAATGCAAAAATTACAAGTATTGCAATTATGTAGACGAGTACATTGGAGATCAGGTGAGGGTACAATTGCGAATGTGTATATTCGTTCAAAATGTACGTTTGCAGTCTCCAAACTTCTGCTGTATTTAAAATGAAATAATTATTCTTGATATCTTGGGGTAAGACATACGTTAAAAATAACAAAACGGGTATGAAAAAAACAAAAATAAACCACTCGTAGATACTCCAGGATTTCAGATTGGAGACAATGCGATCGATTTTTTCCTTGAAATTATCAACTGTATCTTGGTTCCCCATAGGTTCACATTATCAATGAAACAGAAAGTAGTAAAAGCATTATTAAAGTAATCTTTAAGATTTTACTTAATGACCGATGTCCTCACTCCGGAACAACGAAAATATAATATGTCCCGTATCCGGGGAAAAAATACTAGCCCTGAGATAAAACTGCGGAAGCTCTTATTTGCCAATGGAATCAGGGGATATCGTGTTCATTACAATCTCCTAGGTAAACCAGATATTGTATTCACAAAAAAGAAAATTGTGATATTTGTTGATGGTTGTTATTGGCATAGATGCCCGATCTGTTTTCGGGAACCTGAAACAAGGAAGGAATTCTGGATAAAAAAAATTGAGTCAAACGTTGAACGAGATAAAAAAATCAATAAGCAGTTACATAATGAAGGATGGCTGGTAATCCGCTTTTGGGAACACGAAGTAAAAAAGGAATCAGAAAAGGTGATTAAACAAATAATGAAAAAATTATTGTAAAATATCTGAAATAATTTCATCACATGAAAATTAAAAAAAATCACATCTATTTTCAAAATAATCTGAATGTATTAATTATTCATGTCATTCAACAATTTTTTCGAATTCATCATTAGGAATATTTTCATCGTTACTCGTTTCTAATAGATATTCTTCATCCCTAGACATCCCGTTTATGTTTCTCACAAGCCAGTTGTCCCGTTTCCTGACCTCCTCCTCACTGATTAGTTCCACTTTGAGATTTATGGGAATTTCAATTTTTATTTTTTGAACTGAATCCCAGCATTCTTTCTTTTTGCACCATTCGGAAATATTTCTCATCCCGGATGGACTATCTGTTATTTTCATTCGGACTTCTGAAGCAAGGTGAGTGATGAAATTTTCAAGTGCTGGTGAAATCTCCTGTTCATTCCAGATTTTTATCAAATCAATTTTTTTATTGGTCAATTTAGAAAGCAAAGCAATAGTATAGGTAACATAATTTCCTTTATACGGTCCGAAATTAAGATTTTTAATAATTTTATCGGTTTTTTTGAACAAAATTGCCTTTGCAATTAGAAGTGAAAAATAATGCTTATCAGGTGATTGCGGACCCGTCTCCTTTTGTCTCAGAACGAAAGCTCGAAAATTTTTCTGATTGCCAAGACTAACAACATTCGGCATCTGGTCCCAAGAATTTTCGTATTTTCCTAGATCTGTTTTTGTGAATCTCTGACTAGTGGGATTTCTATCTGAAAACAAACGTTTAAACTTGGCTGTTGATTGCCGATCCTTTTCAACCTGATACTGGCCCCGCGCCCGTTCATAATACCAGTGGGTCTCCTGCTGACTCCCCCTTTTTGCATGAGCCCAGATTGATCTGGAAATTTTTTCAATCTCAATATGGAACAACTCATTGGCTGCAAAATCAGACTCGGAAATTTTGTTCTGGCTGTTTGCATATTCTGAGATTTTTGGAACGATTACATCCATGTCTTCTTGGTTTTTGAGAACCGTCAGTTTAACTTGAACAAAAATGTCAGAAATATCACATTTTTCTTTATAGTATGTGTAATGAATGGCTGCAGTTGTCTGAGCACCATTCACAATCTGGAAATCACGAATCCATGTGATAGTAGGAATACTATTACTGTTTTTTTCTATTATGACTTTTTCAGCTGTACACGAAATTCCATTGTTGTATGCAAGAAACATGCAAGGATTATTCCGGATTGTTTCGCGGATTCCTTTATTGACTTTCCCTTTCATCTGAAGGAAGACCCGTATATTTCGTTCAAGCAGCTTAGGTCCATATGCTCCGTACAAATCAGCTATCATTTTGCCAGGCATAATTGCGAGATATGATGTATATTGAGGATTGTCCTTGGGCATCTGAAGACATTCGAGTGGTTCGCCGAATTCTTTAATAAAATCAATTTCTATCGGTTCAGCCCGTTTTCCTGAACTTTTATATCTGAATAATCTCTGCAAATCCCATATCTGATGAGATATTCTGATTGATCCTTCTGTTTCATCATCTATTGGATCCGGTTTGACAATTCCATCGGTCAATATAAAAAGACGTACTCCTGCAATGCTATCACGATTGTTATAAATCGTATCTGCAAGATCGAAGGCTGGATTCGATTCTTCTATTTTCGCATACTTTTTATGAATTGCATTAGTAAAAAAAGTCCTGAGTTTTTTAATATGTGAACTGATTTCGCTTTTTGATATTGTACTTTGGGAGTATTTACCGGTATATATTGTAACAAACAAATCATAGAATATTCCTTCCCTACAATCACCATCTATTTCGCTACGTATATTGCTATTATGAGCATTGATTTTAAATCCCCTTCCCTCCAGCCGGCATAAATGATGGTCCTCAATCACTGAAAAATCTTCCAGATACTGGAGGAATTTTTCTGTAAACTGTTCTTCTGTAAATAATTCGGAATCCTGATCCGGATCGGAATCGATTATATCGTGGTGGAAATTTTCAACAAAAATTTCAAATTCGTTCTCAGTTGTCAATTAAACACCTCCTCAATTCCGATTGGAATTCTTCTTCATTTAATCTGAATGATATACATGCAGACAAATCGATAGTATACTGCACATCTCCAACCCCGTTTTTTAAATCATTCTCGATAATTCTTGGAAATCCCCCAATCACACGGAAAATATGACTTTCCCTGTCTACATAACCCCTGTTTTCATATTTCGCCTGATGTTTATTGAGATATCCCGCTCTGAACAGATGGACTTCAAATTCATTTACCGGACCGTTCTGTGAACAGATCAACTCCCTGATTTGGTTGATAATCCCCGGGAGAGTTTCCCCCTTTCCATCAATTTCCCGTATAGAAAGATGAAATAAATAGAGTGCCTGCAGACCAGAATCATCCAGCTGCTGCTCGCTGGCAACGGGAATTTTCTGATGTTGTTTGGCTATACTTGTTTTCACTTCAATACCAATACCCGAAATCTGGAAATCCGGGTTTAATCTGAAGGGGCCTTTCCATGAATTTACTGCTTTTTCAATCCCCGCCAGAGGTATTAGCACATCACGTAAAAATCTTAATTCCCCATATAAACCTCTCTGGTATTCCGCGCTTAATCCCTGAAAACCATAAATATCTAGGAATTGTTTCCACATTTCCAGACGGTTTCTTATTGAGCGGACCAAAGCGATTTGTGTCGGTTCGCCAAGAGCGGTCTGAAAAATATCACTACAAAGGGTTGAAAAAATATCCTGAAAAACGGGATCGTTCAGAATGAGTCCAAGAGTAACGTATTTCTCCTGATCATCAGGAATATTGACTTCGGTTATTTCAAATCCCTTAAAAACGGGAAGTTTCCGGAATTCAGATACATTTTGCTTTTTGAGCCTTATCAGTAGCATCCGTCTGTCAGCAGGTTTTTCAATGCCCAGAAAAATGTCATGGGGGATATCTGGAGATATTCTTCGGATTAAAATCCCCGGATTTGAGGTATCTCTGGATGATTCTTCAAGAATCTTCCATATGGAATCAAAGTCAGTAACTATCAAATTCCTGCTCCCAATAAATATTGTTGACTTTATATCTGATACTGACAGCTTTATCGCTACGCGGAAAACTGAATGCAAGACCAATTACCGGAATTGTTAGACCAACTGGTTCGGGATCCAACGGATAAATCAATAATAGACCTCTTTTTGGAGGACGAACAGATCGGATATAAGGACCGCTTGGAATATCTGATTCGGATGCGTCTATCTCTTTTTTGTCAGGATCGCTTCGCATATTATTCAATGCTTGTTTGACCTCCTCCTCGCTAAGATCAATTAGCTCATGTTTCGGACTGATAATCTGCCCTTTTTTTATTGCGTAAAAATCATTTCGATTTTGATCAGGACGGCGTACGGTCAGACCAATCGGGTATTCATTGAAATTATGGGAATTTTTTGCATTCTGCTTACTAATCAATGCAATTGTCCAAGAGTTCAATTCCCCCAAAGCGTTCTGATTTTCAATATATTGCCTTATCAAATCAGGTCTGGTCGTTTTTGAATAATCATGAAATGAAAAATCGTCAAGTATCTGAAAAATAATTTCCGGCGATACATTATTCCAGACAGGAATATCTTTGATTTTTTTAGTTTCTTTCCCCAATTGCATAATCACATTGTTGATGACCTTCAGATTGTGTTCAAGAATCGAGGGATCTTTCTTAAAAAATACTGTCGGTACAAGCGAATTCGAGTATGAGAGATCCATCTCAGTGCCTGACCTCATCTTATTGACTGCTGTTATTCGCAGACCATCAGGATGCGTCCTCACCCTCAACCCATAATCCTTGGGTGTCGCTTTAAGAGATGCCATATAATCAAATTCATGCCGGAGCTCCTCTGAAGCGAAATTGATAAAACGGTACCATTCGACGAGTTCCTGTGATGTGTACAAGCGACAGAGATCAATATAACCGGGTCTGAATCCAAACCATCTACCCATCTGCATCAGTGTGTCATACATCCTTGAAGCCCGAAGGTAATAACTAACAGTGAGCCCTTCCAGGGTAAGTCCACGGGATAATTTATCTCCACCGATAGCGATTACGCTGATTCCCTCAGGATTATCCTTGTAGTCAAGGGCATCTTTAGCGGTACCGTTAATCGTTTTAACACGAATTCTGGATGCTGCTTCATATAAGTTGGCTTTCACAGAATCCCAAGTTATCGTAATTAAAAGGGGATCCTGCATTTTTTCCTTTATTTCATTTATTTTAGGGGTGTAGTCGTTTTTCCAGAGTTCTTCCATCTCATAGTAAATATTATCTTTAGCATCCTGCTTTCCGTATTCAAGCTGACGTCTCTGGGACGTTAACTCAATTTTTACTAGATCAGCAAGTTTTTCCTGCACTAAAATGTACCGGGTTACATGAACTAACATCGAGTTGTGGTTGTTTTTTTCACCACGGGCTTTTCGAGCTGCACAGGATATTATAAAAGTTTTAATAGCAATCTTCAATGACTCGGGAAGAATTTTCGGGATAAAATCCTTCGAATGATTATCCGGAATTAATTTTTCATAATCATTAATAGTTTTGATTATCGGGAGACCCGAATCCCGTTCGATTTCCGACTCATCTTCAGAAGAAAAACCGAAGAGTTGTGAAGGGCCGATATAATTTGGTGGAGCCGGTAAGTTAATGATAAAATCCCTAGGGAAAAGATCTTCGCCATGTGTTGTGGTTTCACCTTCAGGAAAAATGAAAATATTTGCAAACGGGGTTGCTGTATATCCTACGTAGGTACTTTTCTCAAAATGATGTAACAGCTCACGGATTTTTCCATTAATGGCACTGACATCGTAATCAGCTAAATGCTGACCGTTCTCATCAACGGGTATTGGATTTGTATTTACTGATGCATTGTCTGCTTCATCATCAATAACAAGTAATGGAATATTCCGAACTACCGTTTTCCCGGTTTGCGGATCTTTCTGACCTCTTACATTAATTGCCCATTTGATAAGATTGGAAAGTACTGATTTATTCTTTTTAACCACAAGTATTACCGGATCTGCCCCACCAGGTAAAACTCCAACCTGAATAGCAACCTTTTTATTGAAATCCCCGTTATCCTCACTGCTAGTCAGTGAATGAACAGTTATAAATTCCTCACCGGGGAGTTTTCCCACACCAGTCCGCAGGTTTTCCGTGTCAAATTTTCGGCTCTGGCGAGTGTCGAATCCTAAAAATCCCTCATCAAGGCGTATCTGTGTCTGGCTTCTGAGACTTTTGTGCATACCCGCAAGAACAATAATCAGCTTATAGCCAGCATCAGCGGCTTTACAGATTAACCCGGTATAATTAGATGTTTTACCAGATTGTACCTGTCCAACAACCATCCCTCTTCGGTCCCATTCACCTTCACGAAGGGGATCCTCAAGGAGTTCGAGGATACGATCTGTAAGTTCATCCATACGGATAAGTGAAGACTCGGGAAGACCTTTGTCTTCCATGAGATATCTTTGATACCTGTTCCAGAATCTCCAGCCAATCTGACTTTTCTTTGTTGGCAGCCAGATTACATGATCTTTCTGATTATTCTCAAGAACTGTTGCTCTCCCCTTCCATATCTCACAACGTGACTCAATATCTTTGACAAGATAATCTGAATCAATAATTTCCGTACTTCCTTCAGCTTTAAGCATCGATAAAATAAGAGTAACTTTCTGCCGAATAATTTCACTTGTGAGGTTGTGAACTCCGGTTAACATCACAAGAACCAATTTTCTGGCCTTTTCATAATCACTCATTTCTAATTTCACTCTCTTGACTCTGAATAAAATCTTTGACGAAATCCGGATAATCAGAAAAAGGTTCCATTTGCTCCAGCCTTTTTTTGGCATCTTTTTTGGAAACACCCGTGTTAATCATCGAATCCCAGATCTCTTTTAACACCATCTGCAATTCACCTGATGGAGCATCCTCAAATGGTTGCTGAATTTTATCCGGATTATTAGAACTATTTAATATAATAAGTGGAACTGGAACGGTTTCTTCGATCAATCGCAGCATTGTCTTGATTTTATTTTTATTTTCACCGGAGTTCTGAAGGATATTAGCAACAATCGGATGATCACGATTTATTGAATAATGATACATTCCGTGCTGTACAGATGTTGACCAAGGGAATGAAAACGAAGCGGCACTGCTTCTTTCAGCAACCTTTCCGCGATATCGGTAAATATTAATAGCTGGTTCAATCGTCAGTTTTGCAATTTGTTTAAATTTATCTCTGATAAGGGGGGGCGGTCGTGCAACCGATTTTTTTACATCAATTCTCCACTCACCGTCAAGAGAATTAGGTAGATCCACTAAAATTCTTGCAAGTTTTGTATGCTGTTCCTTCCTGAATCCAAGTCCGAGCCAATCTCCTTGGACAATCAGACGTTTATTTCGATAAATATAGAATCCTTGGCGCTCGTTCCATCCTCCGGGACCCCCGGCAATTTCATATAATTTATCATTATCAAATTTTGAACGGTGTGGTAAAATAAAAGGCTGGATTGTAATTTCCTTTCCATTAAATATCACATGTTCCATAGGCAAACGTTGTGTTGAGGGGTGATTGGTGAGAAACGGATCCCATGGTTTAACCTGTCGGCCATTAATCATTATTTTCAGATTTGTATTTTTTTCAAGATACCGGTGAAATACCATCGCAAGATGATCTTTAACAACATCAATCTGCCCTAAAAAATGATCTTCGTGTTTTTTGTTATCCGAATTAGTTCCTTTCGTTATCCTGTCAATTTTTTCCCATAGTACTATTGTTCCACTCTTAAATTCATTTAAAGAAAGAAAGATTGGCGCAATATTTTCTTTATCTGGTTTTAATAACCGCCATTCTCCGCATTCGTTGATATAATCCAAATCCCAGCACCGAACAAATATTTCCCCCGCTTTCCGTTTTGATCCCACAGTTAATTTCCGGCACTGGGAAAAAGAGGCTGTTTTTAATCCGAGACCAAACCTACCAAGATCTTTTTCATCTCTCTCCTCAAGCGGATTCTTACTTCCAGGACGCATTGCATTAGTGAGAACCTTCTCGGTCATTCCGATTCCATCATCAATGAATGAGATTGTTGACCGTTCTCCTTTCCAGTTAAAATCAATCCCAATATTATGTGCTTCTGCTGAAATACTGTTATCAATAATATCCGCGATTGATGTCTCCAAATGATATCCAAAAGCCCGGAGAGATTCAATCATTGCCCCAGGATCGGGAGGAATCTCATCGTAGAAATCATAAAGAGTGGTTTTCATTTCAAATCATAAGGAATGCGAGATCAAATCCAGCATAATCCATAATATCATCTGGTTAGTATTATCTATTGTGCTAAATTTTTAAATTACTTCAAGCATTTTCTTAACTATTCCTGCAATTCCAGCAGCCATTAAAGGGGGAACTGCATTCCCAACCTGTTTGAATTGTTCCGTCCTCGGCCCTTCAAATTTATAATTATCTGGGAACGACTGACAGCGGGCGGCTTCCCTAACAGTGAAGGATCTGCACTGCCGAATATCCGGATGTATATAATAATGCCCGTCTTTGGAGATATGAGCCGTAATCGTCGATGCCGGCTTTGTCCACCACTGCACTTTGAACCTGTCTACAAATTTGTCGAGATGCCGGTGATGAGGGATAAGATCTGGTCGCTGGCCGATGAGTTCTTTCAGAGTTGCAGCCTTGTCTGTTTTCCTATGATGTTCAATAAAAAACCTGTACCGATCGAGATCGCTCGCCATATGACTTCTGGCAAAATGATTGAGAACCCCTGGAGAAAATTTTCTCATTTCTTTCTGGTACAATCTGAGCCGTTTATTCTTTCCGTACGGTCCGAAATATATGTTGTTCCCTTTATCCGGTTTTAAGGAAGGAAGATCAGAAATTGCATCTCTCACGGTGAGATTACCTTCTTCCGGATCAGGTCTTGTCTGTTTTAATATCTCAAAAATTTCCTTGATTTTTCTGTTTTTTTGTTCCAGTTTTTTCCGGTAACCGATAAGAATCAGACGCTTCCGATTCTGGGGGATACCGAAATTTAAACTGTTGAGGAGATAACTGTGGGGATCATCAGCCACTTCATGGAGGGGAGGAATTATCTCATAAGCGGGCTTTAACGATGAAAAATCTGCCAGTAATTTTTCAAATATTCTCTGACCTCCATCTCTAACTGAAAAAAGCCCTGGGACGTTTTCATAAATGAAGATATCCGGTCTGAAATGCTCCATCAGCTCAAGATAATGAATATAAAGATAATTTCTTCCCAGATCATCTCCGTTCTTCTGGATTCTCGCCCGGTTGATTATTGAATACGGCTGACAGGGCGGCCCTCCAAGAAAAACATGAATTTTTGTTGCGTTGTGATATTTTTTGCTTGCCTCAATTTTTTCTATTGTCGTTTGAAGTGTTTTTTCCTCGAGCTCGACCTGAATTACCCGGTGATTTATGGATTCATGCAGGTGTTCCATCTCATTAAAAATCTGTTCCCGACTAATAGCACCTTTAACATAATCACTATACAATTCGAGATGTCCAAGTTTGTTTAATTCATGGAATAAATGTCGGGTTTTTAGCGTTTCACACGCAGGTTCATTCATTTCAACTTGGGCGATGACTTCAAATCCCGCTTGAATAAATCCTTCGCTAAGACCCCCGCAACCCGCGAAAAGATCAATGGCAAAAAAGGATTTCATGATGTCTTAATCGTATAGGAATATGTTTTTTATCATTATTGGTTCTGTTGCTTTGTCGGGACTTGAGGAAAAAGATTCCTCGTAATATCTATTCCTGATTTGACCAAAGTCCCTTAACGCAACAGCACCATAAAAAACGGTTCTGATAAGATGACGGGACTTGAAGCAAAAAAGAAAAGTCTGATAAATGGCGGGACTTTGAAACAAAAATTAAAATTTTTAGTACAGAGACTTTATTTCATCAAAAATTGTTTATCTTTTAGAATGAACAAATCTGATTGGAGAAAATCAAAAATTGATGAATTTAGAGTTGAATTTATTGGTGATAATGGCGAGATATCGTCAATAACAAATAATGAAATTGAAGCAAAAAAACTCGCAATCTCATTAATTGGTATTTCAAGTGTTTTAGAAGAGTCAAATATTAGAGGTACTTGAGGTGTTAGGAGAGAGTTCCATAATATCTCCCAATAGAACATTATTTGAAGAATTTTAAAAAGTCCCGCGATTTATCACTCTATTTTGAAAGTCCCGAAGTCCAGTTAAGTTATCAGAACCGTAAAGACTATCATTTATATAACCGCTCCCAAGACATGAATACAATCAGTGTATCCTCATGAGTTCAATCACCGTTTACGACGGGGCCCAATCTATTGGCGGGAATAAAATCTATGTTGGAGAGTCGGGGTGCAGGGGGTTGTGGTGGAAAAGAGGGGGTATTGAGGCATCATGATTTCACTAGATCATTCAAACATTCATCAAGAAATTCAACAATATCTGAAAAAAATTAATTCTATTGAATTTCCAGAACGAAGAGGAAATAATATCGAATACATGCTTTCCTTGAAGAGAGGAATAATTCACAAGGGACCTTATCCTGATGTCAGTATTTTCGAAGCTTCGAACCGTATTTTTTCAGATATCGTGATTCTCTTCGCTATTCGACAAATCCTATTAAATCCTCAACTTGGATCGATTCGCCTTCCCTTCGATCAATATGAAGTAAGGTTAGGCGCTGAAAATGGATTCGATATTGAAGCAATAAAAGGAGATGAGAAGTTAGTTGGTGAAGCATTTAATGTTGCGCAGTCGTTTTTTCCCGATAAGAAAAGGAAAATGAAGGCAAAACTTGAAAAAGAGACCACTTGTGATTATAAAATTTTGATATTTAATGCAGATGCAGTCTTGAATCCTGATTATTACAGACAGATCTCTACAAAATCTATGATATATCTCCCAGTTGATTGGCAAAAGGGGATTGCGGATGTAATGCGTCGAATTAGGTGAACCTTAATTGATGCATAGCTCAATTGCATTGATATGACCGATACGCCTGCATACTTCCAAGTTCTGGCCCAAGTAGAGACAACCTACGGATAAATCCCCACGATTTATCTCATTAAGATGGGCAGCGTATCCATAGCTAAAAAATGATGTTGTCATAAATCGATGGCAGAAATCATGATCCCTCTTTTTCCCCAAATTCACAGAGTTCCGCATATGCACACCACTGGCAGCGCTGGTATTCCGGATTTGCCGGAAACTGTTCACTTGTTATGCCATTGATGAGGGTGCTGAGTGTTTTCTTGAACCCCTCAATCGTTTCTTCTGTTGGGGCATACGGAACCCGTTTGTCATCTTTTAAGTAAAAGAATTCCGCTTTTTCGGGAAGTGCGCCATACAACTCCTGCACCGCGAGGCAGTAAATATTGAGCTGAATATTCTCATTCACTGCTTTTTTAGTAAGCTCGGCGGGCTTTTTTCCGGATTTGAAGTCGATCACTACGTAGGATCCTTTCGGTGTCTGCTCTATACGGTCAATGTACCCGTGAATGGTGTGGTCGGCAAACGTGAAGAAGAACTCTTTCTCCACTCCAATTGTTGTGTTGGGGTTTGACTCCTCCCACGCAAGGTACGTATCGATAAGCGTGGATGCAGTCTCTCTCGCCTCTGATTCCTGGGTTACCGATTCGTACACTTGGGATGACCAGAACTCGTCAAGGAGTGCTAAGGCCTGCTCACGAGGTAAACGGGATGTATCAGGATTTTGTGTGAGATTCTCAATCACGGAATGAAGAATAGAACCGAATTCGAGCTGGACCGCAGGAGGAGTTGGGATTCTGTAGAGATAGGAAAACTTGTAGGAAAGCGGGCAGTCCTGGTATGTTTTGAGTGCGGATGCAGAGAACGATTGAGTTGCAGACACGATTGACTGGTGGGGTGGGGTGATGATCGTATCAATTTCGGTACTCGTATCTGCATGGGCAAGGAAGGCATCCCGGTCAAACTCCGGTGTCCCTTGTTCTGCAAATTCCCGCACCCGTTCCAGAGTGACAAGATTCTGGAGCGCCGTGGAAAGTCGCATATCAGATATTGCCCGGATCGTCTGTTCCTGCAGTGAAGTCCGAAGTCCTTCGATTGGAGTGGTATCCAGAACCGGCAGATCGGCTCCCCGTGCAGGTGGCTCGATCACGGTGATGAGCGGGTTATCCCTGAATAGAATCTCATCCAGGAACGGCGAGGGTTTACTCTCTTTCTTGTTGGTCCCGTACCATTTCGAATAGATGAGATAGAGGCGTTCCTCCGCACGGGTCATTGCAACGTAGAGGAGACGGCGTTCCTCCTGGATGAACAGGGCTTTCTCATCGTCGCCGGTCTTGAGTCCCTTAGCAAGATCCTCAGGCACGATGAACTGTTTACTCCGGTACTTGAGCGGGAAACGGTTCTGGGCGAGATCCACAACAAAGACAACGGGAAATTCCTTACCTTTGCTCTTGTGAACCGTAAGAATGTGAACCGAGTTGCTCTCCTCCCGCTCTTCAATATCGACAGTGAATGCGGAGAAGAACTGCAGGTACTCCAGAAAATCACCGATGGTTGCATGACGGGTGATCATGTCGTATTCCTTCGTTATCTCGTAGAATTTGGCAAGATACAACCTCACTTGGACCGCATCATCCCGAAGTGCCGAGCGATAGAGCCCAGAAGCCTGCATCATCACTTCATAGACCAGTTCAGGGAGGGTATGTCGCTCCTTCTCTTCTATGAAGTGATGGAGCATCCGGACGATCTCGGTGATTTGTTGTGCATGATCGGGAACAATCACGGCTGCATCCTGAAGTGCTTCGTACACGCCATCACTGCCATCATCCGCTTTCTTTGCAGCGGTTGCGTTGATCTTCTGTACCACAATTTCAGGAACCGTACAGACCTTTAAGATCCGGTTGAGCGAAATGCCTGCCGTGAGCGGGTTGTCGATAATACGCAGGTACGCAATCATGTCCCGAATGACTGGCAGGCGCAGGAAGTCCACGTCGCCCTTGTATTCGCACGGGATGGTGTGCCTTCGCAGAGCGGTCTGGAATTTCTGCCCGTCAGCTCGTGAACGGCAGAGAATGGCAACGTCGCGGTGTTCGAGTGGCCGTTCTTTCCCGTCCTGATGCGAAAAGAAATTTGTCCCGAGTAGCCTGCCAATCTCCGATGCGACATATTCCGCTTCGCCGTCTTCATTGCCACAGGCCGCGACAACGACAGAATCTCCTTCCGTTTTTTCTGTAAAGAGTTCCTTGTGCTGCCGGTTGGGCGCTTTTGCCATCAGCTGGGTTGCAAGAGCAAGGATGGTCTTTGAGTTCCGGTAATTCTGGTCCAGAAGTGTTTCGGCATGCTCAGCGGCCCATTTCTTGAAGTCTTGGATGTTCGTGAGGTACGCACCCCGGAACCGGTAGATGGTCTGGTCATCATCACCAACGACGCACAGGTTATCGCTAGCGATCTCTTTAATCAGTTCGAGTTGGGCAAAGTTCGTGTCCTGGAATTCATCGACAAGGATGTACCGGAACCGGGAACGGTAGGCGGATCTTATGGTCGGATTTGTCCTGAACAGCTTGACGGCCCCATCGATCATATCGTCGAAGTCGATCAGGTTCTCATCTCGCTTATACTGTTCGTATGCCCGGTAAACTTTTAGGAGATCGGTGAGCAGTAGGAGGTATTCCCGTTCATCGTCATCGATTTGGGCGACTTGTTTTCTGTCGAGGTATTCCCGAAGAATTTCGGGTGTGATAAGTTCATCCCTGAATGCACTGATTCCTTCAATAACCGCGTTCACAATCTCGGCGGCATTATTTCCCACCTTGATATGCTCAAACCCGAACGCGTCAATGTTGCGCAGCCCCCACACGAGCTGGTTGGTCTTACTAATGATTCCTCCGGAAACGCTGAGTCCGCTCGCAAGGACGTTCTCCCTCAACACATCCAAACAGAATGAATGGAACGTGTGGATGTCGAGGTCGAGATGCGGGCGTTGTTGTTCGATACGATCGCTCATCTCAGCTGCAGATTTCTCCGAGAAGGTGAGGGCTAATATTTGCGAGGGTGGGACGCCCTGGTCAAGCAGGTGGAGGATCTTTTCCGTGATGACCCTAGTTTTACCGGAACCGGGACCGGCGAGGATGAGCTGGATACCACAGTTTTTCACGGCCTTGGTTTGTGCGGGGTTGAGGGACATTAATGGAAAGTTGGGGGGCATAGAGGAAAAAGGTGCGGTAGGAGCTGCGGGATGATGAGGCAATTTCAGGTTAAAGAAAGTTATTCAATAGGAAAAGTTCATTGTTGCAATTAGAGTGAACAATAATGGCTGAATTCATCCCTGATCGGCTTCCAGCGAGAGCCAGTCGGGGAGAAGATCGTACATTCAGTCTTTTGAAGAAACTTCCGGATGATTATCTCGTTTATTATGAACCAAATATCGATAACCGGCATCCAGATTTTATTGTTATTGCGCCAGATCTCGGCGTCATAATTATTGAAGTGAAAGGATGGTATTTTGATGATATCATGAAGGGAGATCATTCAGAAATTACTGTCATTTCCGATAATCGCGAGCGGCAGGAGATCCATCCACTAGAACAGGCCCGGAACTACATGTGGAGGCTCGCCAGGGCATGTGAGAAGAGCCCAAGCCGCTCGCTGCTTCTCCATCAAAATGGCCTCCATAAAAATAAGTTCTTCTTTCCGTTCTGTCATTTTGTGGTATTGTCCAATATCACCCGTGACAATATTTTGAGGCGGAAGGATCAGAACGTATCGGAAATTTTCAAGATGGATAATACCCTCTTCCGGGATGAACTGGTAGCCCTCGAAAACGCATCCCCCGAAGAGCTACGAAACACGTTGATGCGGTTCTTCGACCCGTTCTGGGAAATCACGCCATTCACACCGCAACAGGTGGATGTCCTCCGATCCATCATTCATCCGGAAATTATTCTGAGTTACGTGCCTTCAAAATCCCTAACCGAAAAGGAAGCGGAGAAATGTTTTGATCTTGTTGTTCTTGACCGCCGGCAGGAGAACAATGCTCGGAAAATAGGTGAAGGCCACCGGATTATTTACGGTGTTGCTGGCTCCGGAAAGACCGTGCTCCTGATCGCACGGGCGAAATGGCTGCATGAACGCGATCCCGAATCGAAGATCCTTTTGCTCTGTTACAACGTCGTATTGAGTGTCTATCTAAAACACGTACTGGTGGATTATCCCCGGATTCAGGTGTTTCATTTTGATGGTTGGGCAAAACACAGTGGAATTCACTCGCGAATGGAAGATCCTTCGAAAGGTGTTCTTGAAGATGATATAAGTCTTGGGAACCGATTGCTGGAACATCTCAGGAAGCGAACCGGGGATTACCGAAGCTACGATGCGATTCTTGTTGATGAAGCACAGGATTTTCCCCCAATCTGGTTCTCCTGCATTTTAGAAGCCCTGATTGATCCCCTTGACGGGGACCTGTTGATTGTCTGTGACGGGAATCAGGGCATCCGACTCATCGATGCGGTGAGCTGGAAATCGCTTGGGATCAAGGCACAGGGGAGGACAATCCATTCGGCATTTGATCTTGACCGAAATTACCGGAATACGAAGGAGATCCTAAGACTTGCCTCACATTTCACTGCGAAAAATGTCAGGAATAACGAGGATTCTATCTCCATTATCCCGGTCGATCCGAGTCAGGCAATACGGAGCGGCCCCAAACCGATCTTATTAAAGTGCGACAATCGGACCGATGAATGCCAGAGAATAATCAAAGTCATAAAAGTATTACTCGAAGGCAACGTACCTTTCAACGATATTAAAATAACTTTGAATCCGCAGGATATTGGAATCCTCTACATCAAGAAACTGATAAAGGATAAAGATGTTTTCCAAAAATTCTTGAAAGATCTCACAACAATTGCTCCGGTCACATGGCTGAACCAGGATTACTTCGCACGGACAAAGGTCTTTGAACAATCCATCAAGGTCCAAACCGTAGCTTCGTCAAAAGGGCTCCAGTACCAGGTCGTGTTCGTTATGTGGGCCGATCTGTTTGAGCCGCATACCCGGGCGGATCTGGATCTGCAGCAGCGATATCTTTACGTTGCGCTGACCCGGGCCTCGGATATTTTGATAATTACATGCTCGCAGCCGAGTGCGTTTATTGAGAGGATGATTGCAAGCGGAGATGCAGAGTGTAAGTAAAAAATTTACTATTTTTTTATGCTTATCGATGCTTGCGCTTCTCGCCACGTGGGCAACCCCCTCACCCGTGAAATACTCCCTCTAGACAATACACCGTCAGCTTCTCCACCGTTCCAGCTTCCATGCATCGAGGCGTTAAGTCGCAGGCCGGGCACATCTTGTAACCTAGTTCCTTCTTATCCACATTCAACGTCCCTCGTCTTTCATGGAGATCGTGCAGCAGCTTCAGGTATTTGCCTTCTGCAATTCGTGGGATCTCATCTTTTGCTCGGAGCCCTTTCCACTCATATAGCCGCCTGCCGCTTTTGCTGGAATTGCACGACTGGCAGACTCGAATCGCATTGTCGGGAATGTCCGGGCCTCCACAAGATCGCGGCAGGATGTGCTCTGTAGTCAGCGAGCCTTTTGTTCCGCAGTAGATACATTCATCTGGTTTCTCATGTTCCCGCAACCACTCGCGGATGGTCGATGACCAGATGATTTTTCCATCTCGGAGCTGGGTAAAACGGCTCATCTGGAAAGCCCGTTGACCTTCGAGCCCGGCAGACTTTGAGATCAGCTTTGCATACTGCCAAAAGATTTGGTCACGGATAGTTTTGACAGCTGGCGGTGGCATAAATAGCATACCGCCATGGTGAGATAAGAAGATATTGCTGGCTTATTTTTTTTATTTTTACAAAATATTATTATTATGAAATGATATTTCAACATATGAGCCCGGAGGAATCTATTAGAAATAATGAACGGGAGCAATCTCTCCAAAAGTATATCAATTACAAATTTACTGATCCGACAATAATTACACGAGCGCTTACTTGGCGATCTTATGCGGAAGAACATAAAATGCCAAATAAATGTCATATGAACGGACTGGCAACCCTTGGTGATTCAATTATTAATCTCTTAGTTATCCAGTCAATCATTAAATCCGGGGAAATCGATAAGGGGAAAATTACTTCAAGTAAAATCACCAGGGTAAAAAATTCCCGCCTCAAAAAAATCGCAGAAAAACATGACCTCCAACATTTTATTTATTGGGATGATGGAGCCATAAACCAAAAGATTTGGGAAAATTCAAATAAAGTGTTGGCAACATGCATCGAATCGATTATTGGTGCGGTGTTTCTAGATAGTGAAAGATTAGAAATCGCGGACAAGATTTTTCAATTTTTTGAACTTGTAAAATAATATTGTTGAAAAAATGAATTTCAAAGGGTTATTATTTACTTGAAAATTGAAATTCCGGACCTTTTTTATAAACCTCGAAATAATTCCCGATCAGATCAATTTCTAGTTCTTTGAGATTATGTGCAAGAACGGGTTTTTCCACAAGATAATATGAAAAGTGCAGGTGTTTTTCATCCCACGATTTTCTGCTGTGCTCCTGGAGGCGGTTTGAACAATTCGTTGACTGTCCGATGTAGACGATTTCCTGTGAATCCCCATCAACAAGGAAATACAATCCTGCCCTGGTCGGTACACTCCCAGTATTCTCTATGTTGAGAGATTTTCTTCCGCTCCATGTGAATCCCATCCAATTTGGATCACCGGGTTTTCCGGTCACGGATAGCGGTGGAATACTTGGCCCACCTGCCGGATTATCCAGATGGTTTTCCGCAAGTTTCCCGCCACGCCGCCCCTCTTTCCGGTTGGTAGATTTTCGGTATCGCTTGTGAAACCGCCCAAAATTGCAGAGGGTCGATTCACCATATTGTCTTCGGTACTGTGCCAACAGATAACTCTCCCAACCCCTTCTTTCATTTTGCGGTGCATCCAAACAAGCAGCAGAACACTCGTACGAAAATCCTTCGGCATCATGCCAGGCCCACAAGGAGGGAGCTGCGGTATGGGGGTCATTCCATGGCATCAGGTCCTGCCTTATGAGCGTATGACGAAGTTCATTCAGCCGGTCTCGTAATGATCTGCGGGTTTCCCCAATATACATCAGAAAATCTTTGCCGGCAGGTCTGACCCGATATAGACCAGGCTCTCGTGGAATGAGTTTAAACTCCTGACTTGTTGCGGAGAAGGGAACCCAAGGAGTCCAGGAAAGTTTGCACCAGAAAGGAGTGAAATAATCCATATGAACTCTCATATTGACATATATTCGATTTGATTTTTGTCATGTCAACGAAAATAATCGTATCACAGCATTTCCTTCTGCAATTTTCTGATTTATTATGTTCACAGGTTTGAGTGGATTCAGATCATAATTCCAATGTGTAGTACTCATACTCCCCTGATTCCAGATCACTCCTGTTGGCCAGCGTTCAGGTACTTTTCTATTGAAAAAGACAGCGGTCCCGAATACCGGGCATGCCCACTGCCGTGAAGCCCCGGCAAATCCATGCCGTGCAAAATATGCTTCTCCGGAAGGTCCCTGACCTTTCGGATAAAAACAATGGACAAATTCAAGGATTGCATTCACTCCCGGATTTTTAATATTCTGATTTTTTATGCCGAAACTATCATAGCACATTGCGAGATAGTAACTGGCATTCCCGAATTTGAATATCCGTGATTTTCCTTCTTCAGGTGCATTAAAATTCTCCGCCAGGTTCACGTGCCCTCGTTCGGCCTTCGCCGGATAAAATTTCCTGCCAAGTGCAACGATACCTGATCGATCTATAGCAACTGCAATCTGATCCCGAGCATACTCTTCAGGATCAAGGGATCCATCAATACCGAAACATATAATGATCTTTTTGCCGGTGGATGCGAGATATGATGCAACTGCACTCTCAATCTGTGGATAGATTGATGATGGTGGTTTGTCATGAGTATAAAACATTCTGGCCGGAAAAACAATAATCCCATTTTCAAGATGCTGAGTTATAAGAGAAGTTACAATAGTTTTCAAGGTTTGTAGTCGTTGTTCGGTGTTGTATTGATTATCCCCAGCAGATTCGATAATAATTGTCGCAAGCTGGATATTGGCCAATGAGTTAAGTTGAAATTCATTTTTTAATGGATCTTCGATTAATGCCACTTTTTGAGGTTTGGGGAGAAAAGTTATTTTTTCTGGTTCTGTGAGAAGAGTGGGTCTCATGAAGTTCACAGTTGTTTCATTCGAATTGATAATGATGAAGTTATCGGATCAATTTAACACAATTAATTTAGTAAATTATGAGGCTACCCTATCCCACATTCCGACGATAGTCAACTGAACAAGTTCCTATATTTCAAACCGATTAATTTATCGTATTAACTAAATCAGATACGCACATGAAAAAAATATATTTGTTAATTCTTGCAATTGTATTCATTTTAATCGCTGGTTGCACTTCTCAAATGCAACAATCACCACAACGCCCGACTTCTATTGAAACAACCCAAATGGTTACAGTCACATCCGTGCTTCCAACCTTAACTCCTCAACTAAATACACCACAACCCACCCCAATCACAACCCAAACTCTGCAGACGGTATATTCAACCACCGATATTAACAAACATTTCATCGATATCGCTTTTAGTCAAGATAATAATGTAATTCAAAAATGGAATGCCCCGCTTTTATCTGTGGCAATTACTGGAACCTATACAAAAGATGATTTAGCAAATTTAAACGATTTTTTCAAACAATTTAATATTCATTCATCATACGTAAAATTGCCTTCTCAAGTTAAAGAAGGGCAGCAAGCAAATATCGTCTTGAATCTCTTACCGGAATCAGGGCTAAATAATTTGAATCCCGATACGAGTTGGAAACCTATTCATAATCCAATTTCAGGAAAAATTATCGGCTACTACAAAACCATGACTTATTTGGCAACATCTACTAATTTTGTATACCTCGATGGTAGTTTAAAAGGTGATGAGCGTAAACATTGGATTCTTCACTCTGTTTTATACGACTTAGGATTTATGGGCGAAACAGGTCAATATCCTGATAGTATATTCTACACGAACGGGAATACCGTACCATCACCGAATAGTATCGATTGGAAAGCGATCGAATTGATGTACGGTTCAAAAATCTCAAATGGGATGTCACTTAGCGATATTAAAAATATATTATTCATTGAAACAAGTACCGTCAGTTAAAATAGAATAAATAGGTTAAAAATTTTATATTTTTAGGCTTTGAATAACCCATCCACAATGCAGGTGCTGCCAGTGATGCGTATATGGGGAACTGTGTGAATTCAGGGGAAAGAGAAAATATAATTTGGATATTAGCTATATTCAATCAAATTTCAAATTCAAGTGTGGTCGTTCAATGCCATTTCTATCCCAAAAATCTGAGTCGATGGTATCCTTAATTTCTTTTAATATGTTGTTATTATACTGAATAATACCTTCAACACTCTTTTCCAGTATTTTTAATTGAGTTTTCCATTCTTTACCCCGTTGTTTTATAGGAAGGTTAGCGTGAATAGCGTGCCGTTCCTCTTCACGTGAGAGTACCGTTAAAACTATTGAGTATTCCCTTACTAGACCCGCAATTCTCGCATTGGTCGCTCGGAGGATTATTTCACGTATACCCTCTAAATAGAATGTCTGCATATGCTTGACAGCATCCGCTGGGTTCATTGGATTTAATTTGAATTTTTCAAGGGTTTTCATGAGCTCAGCTAACCTTGCTTCGCCATTTTTTCCCTCTAAGTTCTCATCAATAGATCTCCATATTTCCCTGTTGGCGTATCGGGCTTTCTGTTCCGGTGTGAGTGAATCATACATCTTTTCTGCATCTTTTTTTAGTTTATCAACACTTGTCATGATTTTGCATCTCCTTCCGATGATTGCAATGCCTCGATCTGTCGCTTGAGGTTTTCAATCTCAACGTCTTTTAATTGGCCAAATGCTTCGATCTTTTGCTTTATTGTCTCAATGTCGTGGTCTCTCAAAATCGCAGCATACACTCTTATTGCGGCAATGCAGATCCGTGCATATTGAATGCGAGGACTGTCGAGTTTTGAAGGTTTAAATAATAGAGCGGTGCTGCGTCGATGTAGCATCCAGATCAATTGCGAAGCCATCAGCTCAACTTCATCACGGGTATATTTTTTCCCGAGAGTGAGGGGAGGTTGGTTTCCTTTAGATTCGTCCAATAAATGAGACATTAAACTTTTCCAATATTCATTTCCTTCCTCATTGGGTTTAAAACATTAATGAGTAAAGGATAATAGTCTGGGAGACGCCTTCAGACCACTACATTTTATATACTAGTGTGTTATTTATCAAAAGTTCAGAGAAGAAGATTCGCTTAGAAAGCGGAATCCAATACCCATTCTAAAGAGTTTAAATTTTTCATGGAATTTATTCCATCCCCTTATGTACTCTCTAAAACAAAAATATGGCATAATGAACTCGATAAGAGAGTGCTGTTGCATTTGTGTATTTCAAGGGGATTAATCATCTCGGAACACTTCAATGTCGAATAGTTAAACGTCCCGCAGACGCTCTGTAACCTGCTCTAAAAACCTACATATCAATAAAAAGTTTAACCAATCTTAAACGAGGTCATAGTTATGGAACCAGCGATAGCTTTATCGTTGAAATAGGTAAGGGCCTCGTTCTCATGTTTTAGAGCAATGGCATACAGCATCGGCAAATAGTGTTCTGGTGTTGGGATCGCCAACTGGACAGCGTGACCAAGACGCTTGTAATCGGCAAGCTCGTTGAACCTACCTTCGTCAATCAACGTTTTGAACAGTGCACTTGCCTCCAGTGCCCAATCGAACCCAAACGGGGTATTGAAATCATCATTCTGCAACGCAACCATACCCAGGTTGTGGACCATGTTCCCGCTACCAACAATGAGTACGCCCTTCTCTCGCAGCGGTGTCAGCTCTTTTGCAATGGTCAAGTGATAGGGACTTGGCTTCGTATAATCCAGACTCAACTGGACTACCGGGATATCGGCATCGGGATACATCCTTTTGAGCACGATCCAGCACCCGTGATCCAACCCCCATCCAGTATCAAGACCGACAGCTACGTTGGTAAGAGCATTCTTGGTCTCGTGCACCAGCCACGAACTTCCCCGTGCCGGGTACTGCACCGTGTATAACTCTCGGGGGAACCCGTAAAAATCATAAATGGTTCGGGGGTTCTCCATGGCCGTGACAAACGTTCCATTCGTTACCCAGTGTGCGGAAATGCACAGTATCGCCGTTGGCTTCGGTAACGTCTTGGCAACGGCTTGCCAACCTAAAGAAAATTCATTTTTTTCAACGCCATTCATCGGACTCCCGTGCCCGACAAACAGTACCGGCATCCGTCGTTCAGGAACTGAATTTTTCTGCGGTATAGATATCACCCCTATAGTGAGGATTATCGAAAGTCTCAAACCAATACTATTTAATGTCCTGAAAATATCTTTCCATTGGTATCCGATATTTGCGTATATCTTATAGATACCGGGAGATGTAGTAATGCCAACTGTTGAGGAAAACATGCGTCTCATGCAGACGCTGGATGATGCCTGGAACTCCCAGGATTGGGCAGTGTTCGAAAAACGCCACGCAAAGGATGTAGACGTTTTCTGGCCAGGACAGGAGAAACCAACCCATAGCCGGCCATCCCACAAGGAAGAAGCAATAGCATTCTTCAAAATATTTCCTGACAATAAGGTCGGGAACCGGCCCTACAAGGTTCTGTTCGGCCAAGGAGACTGGACCTGTTCTGTCGCAGATTTCACGGGAACATTCAAGGGCCCGATGACCACCCCGGATGGTAAAGTGATACAGCCCAACGGGAAGAAGTTCAAAGTAGAGTTCTGCACGGTCGCTCACTGGAAGAACGGGGAGATCATTGAGGAGAAACTCTTCTACGACAAGATATCCCTGATGCAGCAGATCGGCCTGATGTGAGAGCCGAGTGTAAAGGGGCGTTGAGCACATGAGTTTTGTCAAAGTTGCTAAGGTAAGCGAGATTCCTGCAGGAACCATGAAACACATTGAGGCCGGCGGAAAAGAGATCTGCATCGCGAATGTCAGCGGGAAATTCTATGCGATCGGTGACCGTTGTGGTCACGAGAATGCCCGGCTCTCAACGGGGCCACTTGAAGGAACGGTTGTCACCTGCCCCATGCATTTTTCAAAATTTGACGTAACAACCGGAAAATTACTCTCCGGGCCTAAACTGGAGACCGGCGGGGCTGTCAAAATGTTCGAACGGTGCCCCGAAGATGTCCAGAAAGCGATGACGCAAATGTTCCGGCGATTAGCGGAGAGTCAGAGTCAGATCAAAACGTACGATCAGCAGGTTTACGAAGTGAAGGTGGTTGGCAGCGACGTGCTTGTTCAGCTTTAAATTTGGGTGGGGAAAATACCGCAATGACACACCAAACAAAAAAATCTCAGGAACCAAAAAACGATCCCATGAAAATCACTGTCAGCAAAAACGGCCCCTATATCGTTACCGGGAGCGTCCCCCTCATCCATGAGGAGATCTGCAACGATGACGAGGGCTACTGCCGGACCTGGTGGGAGGCAAAGAAGTTCCCTGTACAGGAACAGTACGCTCTCTGCCGGTGCGGCCAGTCGAAGAACAAGCCGTTCTGTGACGGGACGCACGCAACAATCAATTTCAACGGCACTGAGGCCGCAGGGAATGAGCCATACCTCCGGCACCCCCGGATCATCAGGGGCCCGGAACTGGAACTGCTTGATTACGAGAATCTCTGTGTCCATGCCCGGTTCTGCATGCGGGCCGGCGGGATCTGGGACCTCACACAACGTTCGGATAACAAGGAAGCCCGGGACACGGCAATCGAAGAGGCCTGCAACTGCCCGTCAGGCCGGCTGGTCATCAAGGATCAGGAGACCGGCAAGGCCATCGAGCCGGCACTGGAGAAGTCCATTGTCGTCATCGAGTATCCTGCACGCGGAGAACACGGGCCGTATTGGGTGCGTGGCGGTATTCCGGTAATTTCTGCTGATGGAAAACCCTACACGGTCAGGAACCGGTTCACTCTCTGCCGGTGCGGGAAGTCGGGCAATAAGCCGTTCTGTGACGGGAGCCATGTGGTGAGATGACAGCGGCTCAGAACAGGAAAAATGTGAGAGTCAGAAGATGAGGCTGTAGCAAATTGTATGGAGTGAAGACGTCCGAACAATTCAGGTAGCAGGTCATTAAGAAACATCCTGAACACAAAATAGTAAAATCAGGATTCATACTTCTGACGTATAAAATGATAAATAAGTAAGATTTTGATCGAGCTATTTCAGTACTTCCGAAAGTAGATTTTAATGTATTTAAATTCATTTTAGTTTATAAGATAGCAGAAAAAGTGGTTGAAAAAGTAAAGGCGCTCGTATGACGACACGCATTTCTGAAGTTATCCACCGGTGGCTGGGCTATGAAGCAGTCGTTCCATCAATAGGCGGATCGTTCAAAGACCGCACAATTCACTGGCTCAGCCTGTTCCGGAACCGGATAATTCTCCTTACCATCGGGACTTTTTGTGCAGGCTTGTATATGTTTGCCAGCCTCGGTAGCTGGTCCAACCCGAATCTGTTTATCATCGGAATCCTGGTAGGATTGTCAATCTCGGCAATTGTCGGGATCTGGTACTGGCGGATATTCAACGAGGTGCTCCATGACGGCCCGGTGGTACTCTGGAACCAGGATAATAAAACGTCGCGAATATTAACGATTGTAACCGTCGTGGTATTTATCTGTATACCGGTTCTCATCCTTCAAATCAACGTGATTCCCGGTGTTGATTTGACAAAGATAAATGCCTTCTTCGGCGGATTTGTTGCTGTGTTATTTTGGGGACTGCTCATCAGCATATGGATATGGGAATCAGGTACTCACCACCAGCTGCACTATGATGGCATGGTACTCGAATTAGACAAGGACGATAAGTACAGTACTTCCAAAAGTAACTTCCAAATTAAAAATTAAGTGAGAAACCCCCTTCACTTGTCTCTAACGGACATCAATTTTGCGTTGAATTCCGTTAAAAAACACTGTTACACAAACTCACCTTGGCACACTTTCACGGAGTCCTTGCCTCTCCAATATCTATGTCAATTCTGATGACAATGTCATGGAAAAATTAACCCTTTGGTGTATGGACAATGAAGCCGTAGACAAGGCAAGGGAGAAAGATCCAACGATCGGGTTCATTCCCTGCAATTTCTTTTCCGTCACGGAATAGTTTAGCTGCATCGTGTTTGTATTTTGTACCGGCTACTTCCTGAACGATCCAGTACCTTGAACCTTCTCGTTCAAGCCGTAATCATCCTATGACGAACCTTCCCGATAGAATCACATCTTTTTTTTCTGATTCAAAGTATATTTCAAAATAGATATATATCACCTAGAACGATTATGCCTTATCCTGACCCGGGGCTCGGACCATCACCGAATGGTACAAGGGTTTCATCGAATCAGCCAGTTATCACATCGTTCAGGATCACAGGAATTCAGGATATCGATATTTTTCATTTAACATCACATCAACTGGTAAGGAGGCGTGAGTGAGAATGAACACCTTTCAACGGATAGCCTTTGGAGTATTTCTGGTTGCCATTGTGCTGCTTGGAAACATCGCAGGGGCAACATCATTTGCATATGTTACGAACTATAACAGCAATACCGTATCTGTAATCAACACAGAAACAAATGTGGTAGTAGCAACCATCAATGTCGGAACACATCCCCACGGAATAGGGATCACTCCGGACGGATCAAAAGTCTACGTGGCGAACTCTGGTGCTAACACCGTATCGGTCATCGATGCCAGGCATAATACATATATCGATACGATAAGTGTTCAAAATACCCCGGTTGGTGTTGCAGTCACCCCTTCCGGAAACGGTGTCTATGTAACAAACTTTAACAGCAACACGGTTTCGCTCATAGATACCACGACAGATAAGGTGGTAGATGGTATCCCTGTAGGACGAGGACCATATGGAATCGCTGTGACACCGGGGGGAAATGGGGTTTATGTAGCGAATACACACGACAATTCGGTCTCACTAATTGACACTGGACCAAACACGGTTGTAGACGTTATTCCAGTGGGAAATACTCCAACGGGAATTGCCGTAACTCCTGCGGGAAACGGAGTCTATGTAACAAACATGTACGACAACACCGTCTCTCTTATTGACACGGGGCCCAACACAGTTGTAGATGTTATCCCCGTAGGAAAAAACCCAGTGGGAATCGCCGTGACTCCACATGGAAATGGTGTCTACGTAGCCAACCAGAATGACAATAACGTTTATCTCATTGATACAGGACCCAATACAGTCGTTGATGTCATACCCGTTGGAAGGGAACCAGTTGGTATCGGGATAACGCCGGCGGGAAATGGAGTATATGTGTCGAACTGGGGGGATAATACAGTTTCGTTAATTGACACTGGGCCAAACACGGTTGTAGACGTTATTCCAGTGGGATCAGGACCCAATGCTTTTGGAAATTTTATTGGGCCAAACCATGTTTGCGGCAATGGAATTGTGGAATCTGGGGAACAATGCGACGATGGGAACACCAATTCGGGAGATGGGTGCTCCGCGACCTGTACCGTTGAGTCTGGGTACACCTGTTCCGGCAATCCCTCAGTCTGCGTTTCATCCACGTCATACTGTGGTGATGGAACAGTAAATCCGGGTGAACAATGTGACGATGGGAACACCCAATCAGGGGATGGCTGCTCCGCGACCTGTACCATTGAGTCTGGGTACACCTGTTTCGGCCATCCCTCAGTCTGCGTGCCGACATACCCATACCTTTATGGTTACCAGTTCAAAAACTTCGGCCGGGACAATCTGCCCTGGAGCCTCTTCGAGAATACTTACGGATCCGACGCGGTTGACATTTTTGGTTTTATTCCAATTCCCCGTCCCTCCGCCGCAGTCTTCTACGAATACGGTTTTAGGCACATTGCAAAAGAGGGATCCTGTTTTGGCATGGCAGCAAGCAGCAGCGTACTCTACCAGAACGGACTTAAAGCCAGCGATCTGGGATTGAATCCGAACAATCCCCTACCTGCCTGGACCATCTTCCCGAGATTCCTTTCGAAAGCATATGACTGGGTCGAGTACTACCACGTGAGGCAGGCAGACACAGCCTGTCAGGATGATGAGAACAATAAGTACTATAACGTCATGACCACTTACAACGAGCTGAAGCGGCGGATGTCGTCACCAGACATCTGGATTAAAGACCCCATGGTTCTGAATATCTATCAAGTGAATAATTGGGGGCATTCGGTGACACCCACCCGCATCCTGGAGTCTGCAGATGGCACACAGGCCGATGTGAAGATCTATGATAACAATTATCCTAACGAGGAGCACACGGTTCATTTCGACCTTGTTCATGGAACTGCATATGATGCCGATTATTTTAGTGAGCCTCTGTCGGATGTCAATGGAGACAGCCTCTCTTCGATCGAGGCAAAACCCGAAATGGGGTACTACAATTGGGTGGACTTGACTGGACACCTCCTCTTCACCGATAGCTCAGGCAATCATATGGGCTACGATCAGGGAAGCTTCGTCGAGAATATCCCAGGAGCGTACCGAGTCAAGTTTGTCGATGATTCTGGAGGACCCGAGTCGTATTATATCGGGAATCTTGCCCTGAAACGACAGCTTTTGGGTGCTACAACGGGAATTGCTACCATTAATATCCCAGAACCCAACAGCCTTGCAACGGTCGCTGCTGCGGTCTCGCCCACATCTATCGATGAGATCCAGGTGCCCCCCGACGTCTCGAAGGTCGGGTTTAAGTCTGGTCAGGGAACGGCCACGCTGACACTAACCCTCGACAAGGAGACGAGCCAGTATGCCCGAGTAGCCGAGGTGGGCACCTCCGGACTCTCCCCCGGCTCCGTGGCTAGGGTGGAATTTACCCCGGATCTCGGTCAGGTGAGGATCACGAACGTTGGGCCGGCATCCCAGTACAGTTTCACCATCAGCCAGATCGGTAGTAATTCGGGAAGCTATGTGAGCCCGGCTTCGATCCTCGTCCCAGCCAATTCGGTTCTATTGGTAACGCCCCAAAACTGGAATGACCTCTCCGGCACCCCGATCAAGGTGACCATAACACCGTCCATCACCTGGTCCAACCCGCCTGATATTTTATATGGAACTGCTCTCACCGCGACTCAGCTGAACGCAGTTGCCGATGTTCCGGGGATCTTCATCTATACTCCACCAGCCGGAACCGTCCTGAATGTTGGCCTAAACCAGAATCTCCACGTTGACTTCACGCCTTCTGATACTACGATATACACTGGCGCAAGCAAAGATGTGACGATCAATGTCCTAAAGGCCACTCCCACGACTACGTTAACTTCTACGCCCAACCCATCGGTATCCGGGCAATCTGTTTCGTTTACTGCTACGGTGACTCCAACCTCATCCGTAGCCAAAACACCAACAGGAACCGTCACGTTCGTGGAGGGGACAACAACCCTAGGAACCTCGACACTAACTTCCGGGTATGCAACCCTTTCCACGAAATCGCTTTCTGTTGGTTCACATTCGATAATCGCTGTATATAACGGCGACAGCAACTTCGCGACCAGCAGTAGTTCTGCGATTACCCAGACAGTCCTCACTCCTGCTCAAGCAATAAATAATTTAAAAACTGCTGTAAATAATCTGAATATTCCTAGTGGTGGTGGATTAATTGCTAAACTCGATGCGGCTTTCAACTCTCTTGCGAAAGGTAACACAAACGCAGCTGTCAACCAGTTGAATGCTTTCATCAACCAGGTGAATGCGCAAAGTGGGAAGCAATTGACCGTTGCCAAGGCAAATGACTTGATCGCCCAAGTCCAAGCGATTATTAATTCTATTTAATAGAACAATCATTTTTTTCTGGCAATAGTCCGCCTTCATTTCACAGCTGATCTTACACTTCCATTCTTAGGTGATATCAGAAGTGAGGTGGTGGCATTTTGGCAGATAACTATAACCCCACATTGTTGTTTTGGGATTTAGGTATGTCATAAAATGCCAAGTATCACTTTTACACAACCTCACATTGGCACACTTTCACGGAGTCCGTGCCTCTCCAATATTTGTATCAATCCTGATAACGATGTCATGGAAGAATTAACCCTTTGGTGTATGGACAATGAAGCAGTAGACAAGGCTAGAGAGAAAGATCCAAAGATCGGGCTCATTCCCTGCAAAGGACCGGACTGCCCGCGATATGAGGGGGGTCGGTGCATCCTGATCTGCAGGGTCGGGGAGCATGGCAGCGAGTACGGCTATGCAACACTATAAAAGAGTCCACGCTACGTCAGATATATTGACAGTTGGCAATTATTGCAAGATTCTGATACTCCTTACTCGTGAAGGTGTACTTAAGATCTTTTTCCAGCCCAGTTATTTTACTATATTCCATAGTATCATGATAAAAAATATATTACATAAAATCATTTGAAACGCGGGATTCCTCGCCGATTTAAAAATCCCCAAATTGTAATAGGTAATATATTACCGTTTTAACATAATCTCACATGGTTATTTTATGGATATCGGGGCACTAGTTTCGGACTCGTTAACATATTCACAGGAAGCGCTCGTTGGAAAATGGACTAGGTGGGCAATCTTCATCATCTTAGCGCTCCCGTTCTCGCTCGTACGGTTTGTCTTCGATCCAAAGACAATCACGAAGGGTACTAGCATGAACTGGAATGCAATACCGTGGGGCCAGATCGCGGTTCTTGCCGGCCTCGGTATCCTCCTCTCTTTCTTCATCTCGGGCTATGTTGTCCGAATATACCGGGGAACAAAACCAGCTCCCGACTTCACCGGGTGGGCAGACCTTTTTATCGATGGCATCAAGCTTGCTATCGTATGGCTCCTCTGGCTCCTTCCTCTTATCATCGTGCTGGTAGCAGGAGTAGCCATCGCGCTCGTTAGCCACCTTTCCGCCAGGGCAGCGGCTTCGAATATCGCTCTTCTACTCTTTTTGCTTCTCTTCCTTCTCGTGGAGTTCGTCCTCTTTGTCATCGTCATCCTTTTTGGAACCCTCGGTGCAATCCGGTTTGCCCGGACGAGAAGTATCCGTGAAGGGATCCGGTTTTCGCACATCCTCACAACCATCCGGACCATGGGATGGTTGTCGTATATCCTTTCCCTCATTATTTTCATTGTTACCACGGTCATCTATGTTGTTATAACTGCTATCCTCTCTTTTATCCCGTACATTGGCTGGATTCTCGTCCTCATCATAAGCCCGGTCTTCATGATCTTTACCGCCCGGTACTTCTCGCTTATTTACAATCAGGGTGAACCGCACGAGATCTCCCCAGCACCCGTATGATAATCACCTCTTTTTTACTATTCCGTGTCCCGCTCTGCGTTTCTGCGGGTATTTGAGTTTGGTAATCGATTCTTTTACTTCGGTAAAACTCTCTCGTCACCCACCAACACATCAGAACCTAGAAAATTTTTATCGAAAAACCGTTTGGCCGCTAATGTCGAATCCCGACGGTTACTAGGAAATGCCCCAACAACAACCGTCGTTGCAGATGGACTTCCAAACCTGCCTGTTCAAACATTTCTCGTACTTCCGAGTGATTACGAAATTTGCGATGATGAATAAATCTCAATAAGAATGGTGGGAATACGATGTCAGCGAGGAGGAATTGACCACCAGGACGTAAGACACGACTGATCTCATCCATACCCTGTAATTGGTCTGACCAATGATGAAAAGAAGCAGTACTGAAAACGAGATCGACTGACATATCTGGGAGAGATATCGATTCTGCAGGACTAACCATAAACGTAGAATCCGGCATCATTAGTCGGGCTTTTTTCACCATACCTTCTGCCGGGTCAACCCCAATCAGCCGAGCGTTAGGCCAACGTTCCCTAGCTTTTCGCAACAGTCTCCCGGTTCCGCATCCAACATCCAATATACTTACTGGAGCAGATTCCACATTGACTAAACCAAGAACCCCTTTATGGATATGATCGAAATATAGGCGTTGCAGCCATGAATCCTCATAAGTGTTTGACCGACGATTGAAAGCCTCGATATCATCGGTGATGTTCAATTCAGTGAATATCATAACTGTCGAGCGCCACAATTAATGTCCGTTTTGTTGACAGAGTTTTTGTTAGCTTTGGATATGTTCTTGGTCTTTGTTGAAATTGATTTCGTTGTGATAGACTAACGCGGGAGTCATCCTGTCTAGGACCTTCCGCTCTCGCCAGTATAACAACCTTCATTCCCCCTTTCGTCCCATGTACACTTGAGTAATACGAGTGATACTGCCATGAACACTACCGATCCGTTCTTTGCAAAGGATAATTGGGCAAAAGATGCAGGTATTGAACACCTGGATGTCTCGCCCGGTAGGGCAAGAGTTCGGATGCGGATTGAAGAGCGGCACAAGAACAGCCACGGAACCGTGCACGGCGGTGCGATCTTCACCCTCGCCGATACCGCGTTTGCCCTTGCCTTCAACTCTCACGGGGTCCCGGCAGCCGCCATAAACGCCCATATCTCCTACGTTAAATCAGCCTCTGGTGGAACCCTGTATGCGGATGCCGAGGAATTCTCGATCAACCCGAAGATCGCCACCTACACGGTAACGGTAACAGATGATGATGGAGAGAAGATTGCGATCTTCCAGGGCATGGTGTACCGCAAGACCCCAAGAGGGTAACGGGGACTATTCAAAAGAGTAAACGTTTGAAAAGGAGTATCAGAAATCTATGGCAATACAGAGACGGATTGAGCGGTGGAGTGGTCTCGATGCGTGAGTTCATAGAAACGATGCGAAAGCACGGGCTCCTCATCGATGTACATGAGCCCTGCTCCCCCAATATGCAGACAGCAAAGATGGCGGCAACAACCGACAAGATGCTCTTCTTTCACAATGTAAACGAGACCCGAGCTGTGATGAACGTGACTGCAACCCGGCAGGCACTCTCCCTTGCGCTTGGGATCGGTGAACACGAAATACTCCCAAAGCTTGTCAAAGCCACGTATCAAGGCAAGGTTGTCAAAGACGGGAACCTTTCCATGAAAAAACCTAATCTATCCCAAATTCCGGTCATGCACCACTTCCCAAAGGACGCTGGAAAGTATATCACGGCTGGTATAGTTTTTTCGCAGTATGGTGGTGTCGAGAACGCCTCCATCCACCGCATGCTCGTACTGGATAGCCACCGTGTTGCCGCACGCCTTGTGGAAGGGAGGCATACATACTTGATGCATGGTCAAGCACTTGCGGATGGTAAAAAGCTACCTATAGCAGTTGCAATCGGAACACATCCTGCGGTTACATTTGCATGTTGCACACGAGTTCCAGAAGGAAAAGAGCTTTCTTATGCTGCAGAACTTCTCGGAGGGGAAATTACCGTTAAACGGTGTTCAAACGGGGTGCTCGTTCCTGAAGCTGAAATTGTCTTCGAAGGATACATCGGTGCCAAACGAACAGACGAGGGGCCATTTGCCGATATTACCGGGCTTTATGATCCGGTGCGATGCGAACCAGTGATAGAATTCACTGGCATGCACCTCAAACGCGATTTCATCTATCATAGCATCCTGCCCGGGGGCAACGAACATAAGCTACTGATGGGTGTCCCCTATGAGCCCAAGATCTACAGGGCTGTTGCTGGTGTGACGCAGGTCAGGAACGTTGTCTTGACTAGGGGCGGTTGCGGGTACCTCCACGCTGTCATCCAGATCAAAAAGAGCACCGAGGGAGATGCAAAGAACGCGATCATGGCGACATTTGCCGCCCATACCTCACTCAAACATGTCATCGTTGTCGATGACGATATCAATCCAGCGGATCCCGAAGACGTGGAGTATGCGATTGCAACACGGGTAAGCGGGGACCGGGACGTCCTGATAATCAGCGGTGTACGAGGATCATCGCTAGACCCTTGCCAGCTTGAGGATGGAACCAATGTCAAGGTCGGAATCGATGCGACTATGGTTTTGGGCAGGGAAGCTGATTTCGTGCGGGCAACATGGTGAACGTCTATGGAACTTGAACGCGGTTCTTGAACTCACGAGCCCGACCCCGGAATATCGATTTTGATGTCGTTATTTTTGAATAACGGTACTAGATAAATCCGGGATTCCTTTTCCGGACCATCTGTTAGGTGTGGTGTAAAGTGACACTGTGACCTTAACCGTAATAACTTTCTCATAAACGCAAAATGATTATACATGACACTGACAACAACAGACAAAGCGAATATCATTATCGTTCGGAAATTTTTCGAGGTCGGACCATCGAAAGGCGACCTAGCAGCTGCCGACGCCCTTCTCCACCCCGAATTCTCTCTGCACACCCCCTTGCCAACACCCGGGCCCGGGATCGAGGCGATGAACAACGTCATCACAACCTGCCGGGCTGCCTTTCACGGCCTGCATGTGACCATTGACGACATCATGGCGGATGGGGATAAGGTGACAGCCCGCTTCACGGCACGGGGCGTGCACAACGGGGAATTTATGGGCCTTCCACCGACAGGAAAACCGATCACCATGACGGGTATCGAGATTTTCCGCATACAGGAAGGAAAGATCGCTGAGCTGTGGGGCGAGGCGAATCTGATGGGGTTGATGCAGCAGCTGGGCATTTTGCCCGGTTCGGCATAACCAGACTACAATAAGAAGGAAAAATACAGGAGTATAGATAGTATGGTGGAATTCAAACCGGAACATCCGGATAAACAGGACAAAAAACGTGAGGAACTGTATGCAAAAGTCCTCTCTCTCAAAGATGTAGTTTCCTATCAGGACGGGACCGTTTCGAGCCGGATGATTGTCAACAAAAAGACTGGGAGTATCACCGTCTTTTCATTTGACGAGAATGAGGGACTCTCCGAGCACAAGTCGCCGTATGACGCGGTGGTTACGATCATTGATGGTGAATGTGAGGTCTGGGTTGCTGGTCAGACGTTCCAAATGAAAGAGGGGCAGACCATCATCTTTCCCGCAAACGCTCCCCACGCTCTCAGCGCCATCACGAAATTCAAGATGATGCTGACCATGATCCGGGAGTAACCAATGGGCGGGGATGATAAGGACGGGTACTACTGCACAATCTGCGGTGGTATCCCTCCGGACAAGATTACGACCAGGCGAATCCTCATCGACGGCAAAGAGACGGGGATTGACCAGCTGGACTGGATCATCGATGAGGTAAAAAAACTCAACCTGTCTGATACTACGGCAATCGGTGAAGAGCTGATCAAACGCACCCAGAAACTGAACTATGTTCCGACTAAAAAGATCGAAGAGTACAAATCGGCCTTGCTCATTGAATACCACAAAAAAGTATCTCAATGATGACCTTCCTAGCACCCCATCCTGATCCGAGAATGATGGAGATACTCTCCCTATCTAGGGGAACTTTTGGCTCTGTAGAAAACTTATATTCCCCCAATTTCGTCTCTTTAAATGTGCCAAACCAATTTACCATTTAAGTTTGTATGGAGAGACCCAAAATGCCATGGACACTGCTAATACTACTATTTCAATGATAATTACAGGAATAACAAGACTTAATGATAAATTTTCAAGCCAATAAAACACTATCAAATTTATAATGGTAAGGTCTATTGCGATATAGAGGAGTATCCTCGTCGGGAAACTCATCGGAAATGGGAAATTGGGATCTCTCAAAGGTCTGTGTTCAATTGCCATGATATCACTAATGAGACTTGCATAACAACTGCCAAAACACTTTTGGAAATCTGGTTCTAAACGAGATTTACGAACGAGAAGAGGTTGGAACGAAAAGGGGGGATTTCAATGTCAATACCAAATGCCCCATAGCAGCACCTTTTCACTCGTAGTTTAATGCTCTTTTCTGAAAATTCCGCTTGTTTCTCTCAACCACAAACCTGTTGACTCCCCATTTTAGAATTAGCTAAGAGAACATGGTATGGGAGAGACTTGCAGCACAGTGTAGCGTCATTATATTTATCTTATCGATAGTGGCTGTATGGTTCGTCATTCCAAGTGTCTATGCTTCAGATACGGATCATACTCTATTGAATCAGAATGCCGAGGTTGTGCGGCTCCTTAACGTAAGTATTTCTAATATCTCGATCACGAATCTTACTATTCCAAGCGACCTTCAGACAACACCAGCACCTATCACGCTCTTCCATTTCGAACACAATCAAACGTCATTATCGGGTCCACGATATATGGCATATGGGCCATGGGTTATTGAGTTAAAGATCCAACCTCCACCAGTGTCTTTCATTCTATTAATCGCTATAATTGTTCTCGTTCTTGGCCTATATTGGGTGTATTCGAAAAAACGCTTAGATAAAAAATGAGACTGATCTCAAAAAAGCATTGATGATTTCGATACCCCAATGGCAGAGGTTTGAAATCTCGGTCATGGCCTAAATCTTTTCAAGTCAAAACCTCTTCTCATTCAATTCAATAAGTTCAATTTTCCATAGCAGCACTCCTTGCCCCGTTTATAGTTATAGCAGTTTTGTCTCTTCGGTAGGTTTTGGGACCTTGACCACAAGCACCCGGAAAACACCGGTGCTCTCATTGTTCTACTCGTTGTGGCAGCAATATTTGGTTTTATTATGTCCCTCTTTATGCTGATTCCAATCCTTGGATGGATCATTTATCTCTGTCTAATATCGCCACTTGCCCTCTTTGGAGCCCGGTATATTTGTCTTGTCTACGACAGTGCCGGACCTGCTGCCTAAAACAATTTCTTTTTTCGTTTTTATCTTAACTTATCTTGTTTCTGTAAATGTTGTCGACTCGGTTAAGACCCACTTCGGGTTCAATTTCATCAAAGTGGCCGGCAGGAAATAATTTTTTTAATTTGGTTTCCGATACCTGTGCATGCGTATTGATAAGTTCAGGTTTTTCCTCGGTATCGTTCTTGCAGTCGCAATTGTTTTCTGCGTGGCGGCGGTCTATACCGGTTTTGTAAAACATGTTCCGGCAGCCTCACCGGATCGCGATACCCTCTACCAGATCTCGACCATCGATGCGCTGATGCAGGGTGTATATGACGGGAATGGCATGATCGCGGACCTCAAAAAACACGGCGATTTCGGGATCGGGACGTTCGACCGGCTGGACGGTGAGATGATCATGCTGGATGGCCGGGTCTGGCAGGCAAAAGCCGACGGCACCGTCTCTTTGGCGGCCGACAACCAGACAACGCCGTTTGCCATGGTCACGTACTTTGACAGCGATATACGGCAGATCACAACGGAGCATGCCATGAACTTTTCAGAGTTCACAACTGCGATGTCGGCACAACTTCCCTCGCAGAATATGATCTACGCGGTAAAGATCCACGATACTTTCCCGTCGGTTACCGTACGGGCGATCCCGGCGCAGGAAAAGCCGTATCCCACGCTCACCGATGCGGCAAAGCACCAGAAAATCTTCACGTATACAAACGTCACCGGGACGGTCGTAGGATTCTACATGCCGCCATTCTTAAAAGGTCTCAATGTAGTGGGCTACCACCTCCACTTCCTTGCCGATGACCACCAGAGGGGCGGGCATATCCTCGATCTGACCGTGCCTCCGGGAAGCACCGTCCAGTATGACGTGACACCGGACTTTACCATGGAGATCCCGACCACCGGGGCGTTTGCCGGTATGAATTTTTCAGCGGACGAGAGTGCAGCGCTTACAGCGGTCGAGCGGTAGCTTGCCGGCACGGTTATTTATTTTCCCGTAGTGCAGTTATACACATAGTGAAGGATGAAACGGGGTGCGTAGTTGGCAGTTGCGGGAATTCCACCGATACTCGGGCTCATCTATGTGATCGTCGGTATACCTCTTGTGGCATACCTTTTGCATAAAGGGAAATTTTTTAAGAAAATTGGTATCGCATTTACCCTGATCTCGGTCGTCCTGGGATTTCTGATATTTGCACCTATGGCTCCGTTTCAGCTTCAGTCCGTTGTTCTGAACGATACTGCGGCTCTTGGTGCACCTGTCGGGGTAGCCATCGGTCTCTTGATCCTATTCATTCTCATTGTTTTTGTCACAGGACGCATTTTCTGCGGGTACCTCTGCCCTATCGGGGCGGTACAGGAACTTGCTTACCATGTTCCGGTGAAGAAGGCGATGCCGGTGGAGAAGAACGTCCTCTTTGTCATACGGCTAATTGTTCTTCTGATATTTTTTGCCGCTGCGTTCTTCCTGTCAACGGGGATCCTTTCCTATTTCGGGATTATTCAGTTTTTCAACCTTGACATAACCTCAATCTTATTCGTGGTTTTCTTGGTCCTCCTTTTTGTCTCGCTCTCGTTCTACCGCCCGTTCTGCCGGATCATCTGCCCCCTCGGTGCCCTGTATTCACTTGCAGCAATGAAGAGTCTTTTCAAATTCCAAAGGTCCGAGGCGTGCACCGAGTGCAAAAAATGCGAGGCTGAATGCCCGACGAACGAGGCTAAACGGGAAGACGCAAAAGGGGAGTGCTACCTCTGTGGCAGGTGCGTTGAAGTTTGTCCTGCCGATGCTATCTCGTACTGCCGGAAGTAAAATGCTGCAGTATAGGTATCGTTCCTATGGTAACTCGTTGCAACCTTTCCTTACACTGATCATTCGATCAATACCATACCAAACCGGTTTACTTTGGGGGACTTTTCTGCCATTATCTCTTCATAGTCTTTTTTCAATACCTGGATAGAAAACCCATTGTTCCTTACGGTGGTGAAAACATCTATCCCGCAAGACTCCATCGAAGGACGTGCATCCCCGGGATACACACACTGTCCTTTTGCACATTGTTCGCATAGCAAACAGGGACCTTCTCCAAGCGCGAACGCTTTGTAATATCCCGCGAAAAACAGCTCTTTCTCCAGTGTGACAGCAATTTCTGTCGGATGAGTTTTACTCTGGAAGCCCTTTTTATAATGGATCAGCAACGCATTTTCGTAGCACTTTATCACTTCCCTGGTCTCCAGATAATTAGGGCTGTTCGGCGGGCAACAGAGGCTGGAACCATACATATCACAGCCATAGTGGCATTTCCAGCGAACCCAGGCAGCGGTGACGATGCTATCCGTTTTAATGATCTTGGCATCGTCAGCACCGAGCTTCTTCGCACGATCTATGAATTTCCCATATTTTTCCATAACAATTCTCTTCATACTTTCCATTATGATCCAGGTAAAAAATAGATTATTTCTTCTGATTTTGGGATGACCAGCGTTGGCGATTTCCCATCCCGGTTGCAAGGTTCGGGTTCTGAATCTTGCAGCGGTTTAGGTATCGCTCCCATGGTGCTCTTAGAGATTACCTAAACTATCGTTGTATTCTGTTATGATTATAGTGATTCAATGATTTTTTGTCCGTTGGTAACTTCATCCCCGCATCACCATGCATACACCAGTAGCCTGATAAGATCATCAGTACTACTTGTATATATGGAGACCATTCCCATCAGGATCCGGAAAGAGACCAAAGACGGGCTCATGAAATTCCGGGTGCACCCGCGTGAGACCTATGATGAAGTCATTGCCCGCCTCATGTCCTCCCAGACCGACCAGGATCCCATCAGCGAAGACACCCTCAAGGCGATTGAGGACGGTCTCTCTGACATCCGAAAGAAGAAGACTCGTGAGCTCAACGAATTCTGCGATGATCATGTGATCTGAATGTATACGGTCCATCTTACACGACGGGCACAGAAAGATCTCCTTGATCTCCCAAAGACACAGGCACACCGTATCCGCACAGCCTTAAACGATCTCGCCCAGGAGACTGAACCGTGGCTGCTCGTAAAAAAACTCCAGGGCCATGAAGAAGTCCCGCTTTATTCCTGCCGGGTCGGCCAGTACCGGATTATCCTGACCATCGATCACGGACATCTCGTAATCTTCGTCATTACGATCGAGCACCGCCGTTCCGTGTACCGTCATATTTAGGCCGGAAACCGTTATGCTGCAATCGCCCGTGCAATCATGTCAACAGTTCCATCCGTTTTAATCGCATACTTGGAATAATATACCCGATAAACAGTACCGGCATCCGTTGTTCAGGAACTGAATCTTGCTTTTGTATAGAAATCGCTCCCATCGTGCTCTTAGAGATTACCTAAACTATCGTTGTATTCTGTTATGATTATAGTGATTCAATAATATTCTCTGCTACTAAAAACTACTAATTTGTGCTAGATTAGTAGTTCGTCCAAAAGGAAATGAAATCGTGAATTGATAAAATTTCTTCACTGCCATCACAAATTTTCTGTAAATTGTGCAAAAATTTACAGTACTTTTATCATGATTGCGATCTAACAGATTCTGTAAATTGTGCAAAAATTTACAGGAACACTGAGGGGCTGGCATGAAGATTCCACAACGTCCACCTGATGGAAAAACGGCATGGGACGAGCATCAGAATGAGATAAATGATTTGTTGAACGCATATTATAATACACTTCCCGAAGGATCGAAAGATATCCGGGAACTGGTACGAAAATATAACGATACCGAATATATCCATTGGGATGAACTAAGGCGAAAAAAACTCCCGCGTGATCCAGTACTCATTTGGACAATCCTGAAAATTCTCAGGGAGAACGACTATATCAAGTTAGAGATAGGTAAAGTACTTTTCTTTTATATCGTCCTCCGCAAGTTTTTAAAACAGCTCCACCTCATCGACAAGGCATCACCTGCCTCGCTGGATCGGTTGCTTGACGGGTCTTTGGCAGTTGTGAATCGACAGCAATACCTCATCAGTTCGCTGATGGAAGAGGCGATCGCATCCAGTCAACTTGAAGGTGCGGCAACAACCCGTCAGATTGCTAAAAAGATTTTACGTGAAGGAAAAAAACCGAGGACTCACTCAGAACGGATGATCGTGAACAACTACCGGACTATCAACATGGTACGGGAGAAAAAAGATCTTTCACTTACCCCAGATCTAATCCTTGAAATTCACCGTGAGATCACGCTGGGCACCCTTGAGGATGAAATGGATGAAAACCAGTTCCGCACCACCGATGATATCGTTGTACGGGATAAAAGAGATCCCACGCTGATTTATTATCACCCACCGAAAGCGGCAGAGATCCCTGCGATGATCGAAGGGCTCTGCACTTTTGCCAATAGTGACGATGAATTCATTCACCCGATCCTAAAAGCGATCATTATTCATTTTCTCATCGGGTATATCCATCCATTTAATGACGGAAACGGGAGAACCGCACGAGCTCTCTTTTATTGGTATGTATTGAAAAACCGATACGATCTCTTCGAGTACTTGTCCATATCGAGAATTTTCGTGAATGCTCCTGCAAAGTATACACAAGCGTACCTGTTGACGGAAACCGATTTCAACGATATGACCTATTTCATTGATTTCAATATCGGAATTATCAGCAGGGCAATGGATGATCTTAAACAGTATATTGAACGCAAGCAGCGCGAACAGAGAGAATCAATTAAAATTGTCGATCAGATACCAGATCTCTCATTCAGGCAAGCGGAGATCCTCAAGGATATTATAAAACATCCGGATCGACCCTATAGCGTCGGTGAAATTGCCGGAAAATATAAAGTCTCTTTGCAGACAGCAAGATCTGATTTGCTTTTCCTCGAACAAATCGGAAAAGTCAGAAAATTCAAAATGGGAAAGGGATATGCATTTATCAAAAAAAGAGATGAGGCGCATTGAATTGATTAGGTGTAGTGTAAAGTGACATCATAACCCTGTTAATTTCACCCCGCGCTTGGCTCAACATCATTTCAAGGTCAATTGATTCTAAAATTATGACCTTGCATTCGTCAGGAAATTATCATGCCACGAACTCTAGTTCTATACCATACCCCGAGTCCGCTTGCTAGGGCAAAAAGGATAACGATGACAATGGTGAGGGCAGGCTGACTGTCAGGATGCACCACCATATTGATGTATATAACCAGACCCTCCAAAAGGGTAAGGCCGACTACCATCATTGGTAAGTTATGCTTCTTTTGCGTCATGCTATCTTCAAATTACAATATATACGCTAATTTAAAAAGACTTAGTTATCTATTCCTGTCCCGAGGGTTACGATGTTAATTTATATCACAATTAGGCGATTTCGGATTTTATCAATAAATAGGGAGGGACATTTTTGACTTCCGCTCGTCTCGCTGAATCCCATGTTGAAGAACACACCCTCGTGTGGCTCCGCGAGCTTGGGTGTATAACCCTTTTTGGTGGCGATATCGCACCTGAGATGCCGGCAGCGGAACGTTACGAATTATCATCAAAGATGCGAATATCATAGTGAAGGAATTTTTAGAATTATTGTGATTCCTGAAACAACTTAGTTCTGATAATAAAGTGCGCAAGATCCCTGTGTTGCAGGAAGAGATAGCCACCATGATCGCACACGAGAAAGCGAAGAACAAGTGAATAAAATCCCGACCGGTTCTGGGGCATTCACGAGACTTAACAGAAATAAGATCGTCGGAACAGTTCAATGTCGATTATTGAAACGTCCTGCAGATGGACCAGAACGGGAAATTCAAAACTTTCAAAAGTTGTCATAGGTTAGATCACTCCTCCATCTTCCAGTAACTGAACCCGCCCTTGATATGGGGGGCGAGAAATCCTCGTGTCTTGTCGAACGCCGTGGTGGCTTTGAAGTCACGGTAGAGAACAAAAAAGTAAAAAGTTAACCCAACAATCGATTTTTTATTGTCTTCGACTAATACTACTATTACCACTAATACTATGATAATACTTGAAATAAAGAACATTAAAGGCCATAACTATCTCTATTTCAGAGAGAGGCTCAAAGTTAACTCGAAATCAATATCTGTGCTGCAATATGGGGGCAGAATTGATAAAATCGCCGTAAATGAGTTTATCGATAAACTGAGTGAGTTTGCCGTTCTCAAGTTAACGAACTATTTAGAGTATCGCGTGGGCCACTACACCGCCGAATTCCTTGATAGAGAGAGAATTACAGCGCTCGAAACACTCCGGTATTATCACGCTGAGTTCAAAGACCTCTACCCGGATGAAAGTTCCAGGTATGTCGAGTCTGTGTTCGTTCGCTATGTCCAGGGCACCACAGCAATTGAGGGTAACACCATCTCGCCCCGAGAAGTCCAAGAGCTTCTTGAGCATGATATCTCTCCAGCTGGGAAGAAAGTATCCGAAGTCTATGAGATCCTGAATTTCGTGAAGCTCCGGGACTTCTTAAAGACATATAAGGGAGATATCTCGGAAAAATTGATCAAAACTATGTATGCGATCCTCATGGAAAACCTGATGCGGACACCGGGGGAGTACCGGCAAATCCACGTTGGAATTGAGAAGGTCGATTACGAACCCCCGCCCGCAATACTGGTACCGGAGCTGATGAAAGAGCTGATTTCGTGGGACCGGGCCAATGCAAAAAGAACCCATCCGTTCGAGCTTGCAGCCATGGTACACACGCGGTTTGAATTGATTCACCCGTTCACCGATGGAAACGGAAGGGTCGGAAGGGCCCTCATGAATTTCATTCTTGAGAGGGCCGGGTATCCAACGATATACCTCGGATTATCTCATCGGAAGGACTATCTCGATGCGATTAAACCCGCCGATGATGGAGATACTAGCCCAATCGTAACCATGCTCTATTCAACCTATCTCGACCAGCACAAAGAGGTCACGGATCAGGGTATGGCAAAAATGATGGCGACCAAACAGAATTCGAAAATTGATTATTTAGTAAAAGAATTTTTCCGGTTAAAGAAAGAATACGCGAAAAATAACACATGAATAATGTGGGGGAGGGGCATCTGTTTCCCTCGCATATCTTTATACAAGCCCTATGCAAACTGAAAAGATAAGACCGGGATATGAAATTCTCTATTCTCATCGAACAGGATGATGACTGGCGGTATGTAGTCGAATGCCCCGACCTGCCGGGATGCGTGACCGAAGGCGATACTCTCAAGGGAGCAATCGAAAATATCAATGAGGCAATTGTCGGCTGCATCAAGTCCCGGTTGAAAACCGCATCAGAAAAGATCCATATCACGTTCCCCACCAACCTCACTCAGTAAACCATCATTCCACACCCACAGCGGAATGACTTAATCAGTGAATTTGAGAGAACTGTTTTACCGTGTGAACGTTATTCTGGAGATTCCTCAGAAGAACGATCTGATATGCCACGAAATTCCCGAGCACATACATGAGTTAGACGTTGCGTTCAAGACCCTGAATATCAAGGCCCATTGCGGTGTTCCTTTTAAAAGGGGTAATGATTGCTGGGAAGGACACCTTCAAACATAAATGGGATTATGAGCGTTTTTTGGAATTTATTTTTCTTGTGATGTAACCGGCGACGCGGTTCCGGACACGCTTGCTTTCGATAATTGCCGATGATCCCAGCTGCCGCTTGTTTTCATCGAAGTTGTTCGTGAAGTTCTCCCGCTGCTTGATCAGAAGTGCGTTACCGAGATTTTTAATGTATGACGGCTTGATTCCCATGTACAATTCCTCAAAGTTCTATTCTTTCAATGCGATTTGAACAGATAATGATATTGTTTGCAACGACGACCGGATCCTCGCCAAAGGAAAACACACCCGGCACGACACCGCCGTCAGCGTCGTCATCCTTTCTAATCTATATAACATTCAGATCATGATTACATGGTATATCTCCTGCCAGCCGATTGCCTGCCATCGCTGCTTGCCATCCTTTGTCAGCTTGATATGTGCCATATTAAAATTTTTAACAGTGAATTAAGGTGGAGATAACCGGTATCTTTACCCGGCTTTTTCCTCAGGAAACTCGATTATCTCGTCCACAAACGTGGTGAGCTGGGAGAGGAACTGCGGGTCAAGTCCCTTCTCCACGGCAAGGAAGACCCCCGAGATGTCCAGTAAGCGCAGCTTGTTGGTCACAAAATGGATAAACTTCGAGATATTGTGTGACGACAGATAGACCAGCATGGTGCTGATCGAGTCATAGAGGATGCAGACCTTTTTGCCTGACAGGTCTTTCAAGATCTCGGTCACGGCGATCCCCATGTCGGTTAAGTTGGCCGGGTTGTTGATGTACCGCACGACCCCATGAACGTTCTGCACAGTCCGCATGGAGAACTGCGTAACCGTGTCAATGAAGGTGACATGGTCGAGCGGGACGCCGTTCTGCTCATAGATTTTTTTGAGCACGCTGTAGGGAAAGTTCGTGGTGACAACCACGGTGTGGAACCCAAGCGACGAGACTGTTTTGATTATCTCGATGTTGTGCTGGCGCACTGATGCGGCAGGTGAGAGGACCAGAAAGATCTTCTTTTTTTCAAGGTCTTCTGCCTTGATCCCGATCGCCATTATCCTCACCCGGAAAGGAACTTCCGGTACGCTTCCGGGATCGCCTCGTTCTTCTCTGCAACTTCCTTCTGGAACTCTGCGACATTGGCAGCTATCTGTGAAGCGCTCCTTACCTGCCCCTCAAGTGTCACCGCGATCTCGTCAAAGCTAAGCGTCCCGGTGAAGGTCAGATGCGCAAGGTCGGCGAGGTTATCCCGCAGGATCTCGACCGGGTTCTTAAGCCGCATCGCCATCTCGCTGATATAGGAGACAAGCGCTCGTTCCGCCTTGCGCTGCTCGGTGATATCCCTTCCTATCGCGATCTCGTGGTGCCCGTCACCGCTGACGATCTCTTTTGTGTTCCACGCGATGATCCGTTGGTCGCCCTTTTTTGTTACGATAGTCGTTTCAAGATTCTCGAAATACGTCTGCGACCGGATAATCGAGGTGATCTTATTTGTGATCTCTTTGCGGTATGCCGGATCGGGATACATGCTCTTCCAGACCGTGTTCTTTCCGACGACTTCATTGCGGGAATAGCCGGTTACGTCCTCTGCAGCACGGTTCCAGATGACTATATTTCCCTTCGGGTCGAACACGCTGATTAGGATTTGGGCGTTGTCGATGATGCCCTCGTTGAATGAGTTCAGCTCGGCAAGCCGGCGCTCAGCTTTGCGCTGCTCGGTGATGTCGATACCGACCGTAATGATACTGGGGCGGGCGCCCTCTGTAGTCTCGCGGGTGTTCCATGATATTGTGCGCTGCTCTCCACTTTTTGTTACAATCGTGGTCTCTAAGTTCTCGAAATAGTCCCGCTTTGTGAGAACCTCTTTGATCCTCGCCGTCACTTCGCTGCGGTACGATACATCCGGATAGATCAGCTTCCAGATGACAGGTGAGCCTATTACCTCCTCTTTTCCGTACCCGGTAACCGCTTCTGCAGCATGATTCCAGAGGCTGACCGTCCCGCTCCTGTCCATCACGACCATCATGATGCGGGCATTGTCAACAATACTCCCCTCAAGACATTCGGATTTTCCTTTCCCTTTCTTTCCGGCAACCATACAATTCCCCTCAAGTCCTATCCGTATACAGCATGTCCCTGCTTATAAAACAATCTGGAAATGAACTTCTCTCTTAATGTTTATGTGTTGCTGTAATCCTTTATCCGGTAACCGGCAGCGTGAAACAGAATGTGCCTCTTTTACCAAATCTTCACATGACTGAGAGAGTTTTAACCGGGAAAAAGGAGAACAGGGCGAAAGAGGGGGGATTAGACTTAAAAAAACACACCGTCAACAGTGTATTATTTATTAAAAAAGTATTGTGCTGCACTGGATGGGAGAGATTCAAGAACCTGAGAGAACCAGTGTGAATGGAATGAGACTCGGGGTTCTCTGTTCGGGCGGTAAGGATTCTCTTTTTGCCTGTTATCTGGCCATGCAAAAAGAGGAGGTAGCATGCCTCATCTCGGTTCGCTCCCGGAACGAAGAGAGCTACATGTTCCATATCCCCAACGTGCATCTGGTCCCCCTGCAGGCGGAGGCTGCCGGTCTCCCCCTTATTACAGTGGAGACCGAAGGAATTGAGGAGGCCGAGCTCTCGGACCTCTCACGAGCCATTTGTCTAGCCGTGGAACGCCATGGCATCGAGGGCGTGGTAACTGGGGCCCTCCTTTCCGTATACCAGGCTACCCGGATCCAGCGCATTTGCAGGGACCTGGACCTGTGGTGTTTCAACCCGCTCTGGTACACGGACCAGGAGGCCTACATGGAGCTGCTGATCGAGGCCGGCTTCCGGGCCGTGGTCACCGGGGTCTTCTCCGCCCCTTTTAATGCCGCCTGGCTGGGGAGGATGATCGACCGGGAGGCGCTGAAGGACCTGAAGCAGTACGTCCGGAAGTACCGCATCATCCTCACCGGTGAAGGCGGGGAGTACGAGACCCTGGTGCTGGATGCCCCCTTCTTTGCCAGAAGGATCGTGATCGAGGAGTCCACGGAAGAGTACTTCAATTACCGGGGGATTCTTAGGGTCCGGCGTGCCAGGTTGGAGGCGAAATGATTCTCCTCCTGGATCTCTCCTATCGAGCTCATTCGCTCTCCCGGGACGAGTTTGTTGGCCCTATTGCTCACATCGTGAGCCGGGCTGGACTGGAATGGGAGGAGATGCATTTTTCGGAGATAAGAAGCGATGACCTGAAAGGCGCCATAGGAATCATCCTCTGTGGGACAGCCTTGAAAGACAACCTCTTTGCCGCCAGAGTGCAGGAGTTCTCCTGGCTCCGGAACATTTCTGTCCCAGTACTCGGGATCTGTGCTGGGATGCAGATCCTCTGCCTAGTCTTCGGAGGCACCATCCGTCCGGGGTGCGAGATCGGAATGACGACGGTCCGGGCAGATACTCCGGACCCGCTCCTTCTCGGAAGCCCAGCATTCCAAGCGTATGAACTGCACTCTTTCACCTGCGACCTGCCCCAGGGATGGGTGGTGATGGCAGTCTCGGACAGTGGTGTCCAGGCCGTTCGCCACCCGACCAGGCCGCTCTACGGGGTGATGTTCCACCCCGAGGTGCGGAACGATGGGGTGGTGGAGCGGTTTCTTTCCCTATGCCAGGAAAAAGATAGGTGATTCTACCCCGTCGAGAGTCCGTTCTCGACAGCGATCTCGGTGAAAGCCCCGTTTTCGGTTGCGGAAATTTCACACCATTTTTTTCTTTTTTACACGTCAATCGTCAGGTCATCGGTTGCGGCTACGAGTCCAGGGCACAAGCTCTGGAACCGCTCTTGCACGGCCCGCCGCTCCTCAAGGGTGCGGTAGACTTCCGCCCCGAAATGCGTGAGGACCAGCTTTCGTGCACCTGCCTGTTGTGCTATAGATATCGCCATCTCCGGGTTCAGGTGTGGCCAGTCCGGGCTCTCCCCGCCGGGCTTCAGGCCGCACTCGGTGATCAGCAGGTCGGCATTGCGTGCTAGGGTCACGGCATTGTCGCAGACACCGGTGTCCGTGCAGTACGTGATCACTTTGCCCTCGAGTTCCAGCCGGTACCCGAAGCATGGAGTGGGATGGACGAGCGGGAGGCAGGTGACGGGGAACGGGAGGTGGTGCATTCCCGGTGCCAGTTCCCGTACATCAGTTTTAAACGGGAGTCCTCTGAATGGCACTGTATAAGGTTCGGCGACAAACGTCTCAAGGATCCCTTCTGTCCCCTCCTGCGTGAACACCGTCAGTCCCTTCCGAAACCGGTATTTGCAGAGGGTATGGAGACCGGCGATATGGTCGATATGCATATGGCTTAGGAACAGGTACACCGGTTTATCCTGCGTGATGTACCGGTCCGCCTTCGCAATACCATTGCCGGCATCGAGAATAATATCACAGTCCTCCGATTGCACGAGGACCGAGACCGTGTTGCCGGTCACGCTGTCGTACCAACCGTTGGTGCCAAGGAATGTCACCTTCATGACAGGAGGGTTGTCGTTTTCTAGGGAAATAGGTTCAGATGTCCGGGTTGCCTTCAGATATCAGACCGGAACCGGGTTCCATCTGACCGCAGTCCGGGCACATCCAACCAACTTATAATATCCTCAAAACAGGGTTTTGTTAACGGATTAGTTGACTACAAAAGGTTAGGAATATTGGTATAAAGACAACACCCCCAATAAAAAATCTAAAAAAAATTATTGCCTTTCACAAATCCTTTGAGTTATGTCTATATTTAACCGAAAATGCATTATCGTCTTTCCTATCCACTCCATACTCAAAAGAATTCTTCTTTCAACTGAGCCACTAGATTTATTTGCTTAAAAAAATTAAAACACTTGTATTATGAAAAAAATTATCATTTTAATAGTAATTATCGCAACAATTTTCCTGTTTCTGGTTCAGGCATCTGCTGAGGGTCAAACTACCCCAACACCGGTTCCAGCAGGTTCCACACCAACACCGGCTCCGGCAGGCTCTACACCAACACCGGCTCCGGCAGGTTCTACCCCAACACCGGCTCCGGCAGGTTCTACCCCAACACCGGCTCCGGCAGGTTCCACACCAACACCGGCTCCGGCAGGCTCTACACCAACACCGGCTCCGGCAGGTTCTACCCCAACACCGGCTCCGGCAG
>Ga0187854_10000287_pt1 | contig 71808 bp, 57 predicted proteins | sample June2016WEW_6_15_FD_132445 | JGI IMG/M metagenome (GOLD analysis project Ga0187854, IMG submission 132445) | Peatland microbial communities from SPRUCE experiment site at the Marcell Experimental Forest, Minnesota, USA - June2016WEW_6_150 | ecosystem: Environmental > Terrestrial > Soil >... | reverse complement strand
TGGATACATCAGTACAACTGGCACAGGCCGCATGCTAGCCTGAATCAGATGCCGCCCATCAGCCGATCAGGGCTCGATTTCGATGTAAACAACCTCTTGAGACACGACATTTAGCCCCGGAGGAACGGGCCTTTTTCAAGCACACTACCGGCTCAACTCAGGTTTGACTTATTTTCGTTTATAAACGAAAATAAGTCGCAATGAAAGACAGAACCCACGACGAAGCCCTGGCAGAACTTTTCAAGCAAGATCCTGCCTACGCGCTTGAGTTGCTGAACGCCATTCTCGAAGACGGAGAACAGGGCGAACTGCTCATCGCATTGCGCCAGATGACCAAAGCCTTTGGCGGCGTGCAGGGCGTGGCGGAAAAAGCAAATCTGAATCCAACCCAGCTCTACCGCACATTATCCGCGCAGGGAAACCCGGAGCTACGCAGCATCTCCGCCATTCTCAAAGCGATGGGCTTGCGCCTCGCCGTCGAACGGGTCCGAGCAGCGTGAGGCCAAGTATCAAAGAAGAGGCTTGGAGCCTATAGCTGGGATCATACTAGCAACGGCCATTGCTCAGGATCGTGAAGCTTATCAACTTGCTCTGACAGAACGTCCTACGCGTCTTCGAACTTCAAGACATTCCGCTTTACCTGGTCAAAATGCGCAGCATGGGCCTTTCGATTTGCGACGAACGGAAGATAGATGGGAAAAGTATCGCTTCGCTTGCCTCCGACTTTGGTCTGGACACGGGACCAGTAATCACAATGGAGGCAGCAGAGGGTTTCTGCGAATGCAACTGGCATCACGACAAACCTGGAATTCTTCGGATGATAGCTTACGGCCACGATCACATCGGCAATCAAGGGGCTGTCCTTAGCGTTGAAAACTGGCTTCTTGTTCCGAAGATATCCAGTTGAATACCCGAACTGAAGCCATTCTGCTACTTCGCCGTTGTATGAAGCACTGTGCTGCTTGAATGCGTCTGTAGTCTTGACTTGGATCGAAACTCTCAGCTTCCGATTAACAGCGAGAAGATCTGCGTTGGAGGCCATCTGTGCAGTATCTAGGCGCACCGGGTGCCATCCCTTTTGGACCAGACGCATTTCGACCTCAAGCTCCCCCAGAAGCCCTACTCGTGGGTTAAGCTCATCCGTCATTTCCATGGTTACCTCGGTATCACTAGCCTTTTGCAGGTGGTTTGAGCCCTAGTTCGCGCATGGCGATTTGCAGGTCGGCCCAGGCTTCTTTTTTCTGGCGGGGGTCGCGCAAGAGATAGGCGGGATGATAGGTGACGATGAGCTTGGTCCCGCGGACCGAATGAACGCGGCCGCGCAGGCCGGCCAGGGGCTGGCGCGCGCCTAAGAGATACGTGACCGCGGTGGCTCCCAGCGCGACCAGCACCTCAGGGCGAACGACGTCGATCTGGCGGAAGAGGAACTGGGTGCAGGTGTTGGCTTCTTCCGGTTGAGGCGTGCGGTTGCCGGGCGGCCTGCACTTGACCACGTTGGCGATGTAGACCTGCTCTCGTTTGAGGCCCATGGCGGCGATCATGTTGTTCAAGAGTTGCCCGGCGCGGCCTACGAAAGGCAGTCCCTGCGCGTCCTCGTCGGCGCCGGGTCCTTCGCCCACAAACATAAGGCGGGCGTTGGGGTCGCCGTCGGCAAAGACCAGCTTGGTGCGGCCGGTGTGGAGCGCGCAGCGGGTGCAGTCGCCGATATCGTCACGGATGAGCTGGAGGGCGGAGGCGCGGTCTGCCGCAGGGACGGCAGCGGCGATTTGCGGAGGGGCTGGCATGTGTTTGCGGGGCGGAATCGGATCGGCCTCCTGGAAAACTGATTGGGTGTTCGGTTCCTCTTGAGCGATGCCCGGTTGGGGTGGCGAAGCCGGGGGGTCTCCCACCCTTTCGCCCAAAGGCTGGCGAAAGGATGGGGCACCCAGAGGTTGTGCTGCATCCGGCTGAGAAGTTGAAGCCCAGGTCTCAGAATCGAGACCTGGGGCACCCGCTAACTGGGCCAGCAGCGCCGGGGTCCCCACGGACAGGTCTTCGTCCGTGGGGTGGAGAAGCGCCGGGTCCACGGGACGGCGGTAGAACTCGGTGAGGCCCAGGTCGCGGTAGAAGCGAACGCGCTCGACCAATGTTTCGCGGGTTAAGGGGTCGAGCTTTCGCGCCAACGTCATTACTCCACAATCAGTTGTTTTTACTCCACGATCAGTTGCCGGCGGGCGGCGGTCTGGCTCAGCACCTGGTCCTGCCTGGATTTCTCGTCCTGATGCTCGTCGAATTCGAGGACCAGCGGGCGGGGGCGGCGGAGGGTGAGAATTTCGTCGAGAATGCGGTCGGCCAGTTGGCGCTTGGGCATCTCGGGCAGCTCAGTGGCCGTGGTCAGCGTGAGGAAGGTGGCGGCGTTCAGGTCGGCGTCGATGCCCACACCGTCTCCCGTCACATCGTTGACCACAATGGCATCCGCGCCCTTGCTAAGCAGCTTGGCGCGGCCGTTCTCCATCTGATTTTCCGTCTCCGCGGCAAAGCCCACAATGAGCTGGCCGGGACGGCGGCGGCGCACCACCTCGGCCAGAATATCTTCAGTAGGCGCGAGTTCGAGGGTGATGGGGCCGGTGCGCTTCAACTTTTGTTCTGAGACCGTGACGGGCCGGTAGTCGGCCACCGCGGCGGCTTTGATGACCAGAGTGGCTTCGGTCAGGCGTTCCAGCACGGCCTGGCGCATCTGCTCGGCCGTAGTAACTTTGATCAGTTCGCAGTGCACGGGCGGATGCAGGGCCGATGGACCGCTGACCAGAATCACCTTCGCTCCCCGGCTCTGCGCGGCTTCAGCCAGGGCGTAGCCCATCTTGCCGCTGGAACGGTTGCCCAGATAGCGGACCGGGTCCAGGGCCTCGCGGGTGCCTGCGGCGGTGACCAGCAGGATTTCGCCGGCCAGGTCGTGGCGGCGGCCGAGAGCGCCGAGGACCGCGTCGGCGATGGCCTCCGGCTCGGCCATGCGGCCCGCGCCCACCATGCCGCAGGCCAGCTCGCCCGTGCCCGGCTCAACCACGCGCACGCCCCGCGCGCGCAGGGTTTCAAGGTTGGCCTGCGTGGCCGGATGCTCCCACATATTCACGTTCATGGCGGGAGCCACCAGAACCGGCGCGGTGGTGGCCAGGTACAGGGTGGAGAGAAAATCGTCGGCGATGCCGTGGGCAAATTTGGCCAGGATGTTGGCCGTGGCCGGGGCAACCACCAGCGCGTCTGCCCATTGCGCCTCGCCGATGTGCTCGATGCCGTTCTGCTCGATGGAGCCGTCGCCGGCATCCCATTCGTCCCACAGGCTGGTAATGACCTTATGGCCGGTGAGGGCGGCGAAGGTGAGCGGCTGGACGAACTTGCCGGCTGCGGCGGTCATCACCACGTGGACTTCAAGGGCCTGGCGCTGCAAGGCGCGCACCAACTCGGCCGCCTTGTATGCGGCAATTCCCCCGGAGACGCCCACGGTGACTCTCATGGCTCGATTGTAGCCGGTTTCGATTGAGGAAGGCGCGAAGGCTAGCTCAGCAGGATGGGAATAGCCGGGCCTTCGATGATGGGCTTAACCACCTCAACGTCTGCCTTGACGTAGGCGATTTTGCCGGCGTCGATCTCTTCCTGGGCGATGCGGCAGGCCTTGGTGGAATGGGTGGGAACAAGGGCGTGGGCGCCGCTTTGGATCTGGCGGGCGCGGCGCGCGGCGACCAAAACCTTGCGGTAATTCGAATCGAAATTGGTCTCAATCGTCATCGGAGTCCTCCTCAAAGTTGAGTAGCTGCTGGCCGGTGTCGCCTCCGATGCCGAAGGCCTCCAGCACAGGTTTAAGCCGCTCCCGCGAGTTGATCTGCCGGCAGGCCGCGGCGACTTCCAACACCCGGCGCGAACGGTAGGCGATGGCCTCGCCGTTACGATAGTAGCGCTCGGCCAGGACAATGGCCTCCAGTTGCGCCACCGCCCGGTCCAGGATGTCGTTGACCAGAATATACGTGTATTCGCGATAATTCTCAATCTCCCTGCTGGCCGCGCTGAGCCGCCGGTAGACTTCCTCTTCGTTTTCAACCCCCTCGGCGCGGCTGCGATTGCGCAGGCGGGTGCGCAATACCTTGGGGTTGGGCGGCAGGACAAAGATGCTCACCGCCTCGGGCATTTTGGCGCGCACCTGCGCGGCGCCCTGCACGTCGATGTCCAGCAGCAGATCGTGACTGGCGGCTAGCGCGTCATCGAGCGACTGCCGCGCCGTTCCGTAATAGCTGCCGAAGACCTCGGCGTGCTCAAGAAACACGCCTTCGGCGATCATCCGCTCGAACTCGCCGCGGGTGGTGAAGTGGTACTCGCGCCCGTTCTCCTCAGAGCCGCGCGGCGCGCGCGTGGTCCATGAAACGGCGAAGTCCACTCCGCTGACCTGCTTGCGCAATTCGCTCACCAGCGTGCTTTTGCCCGAGCCCGAGGGCGCCGAAATGATGAAGAGAATTCCTGCCATGATGCAATTATCCTTTAGACAGTGGTCAGTGGTCAGTGGTCAGTGGTCAGTGGTCAGTGGCCAGTGGTCAGTGGTCAGTGGTCAGTGGTCAGATAAATTGATCGTATTTCTTCCGGCATGTCAAGCGTTTCTGTGGCTGCCTCAACTGCTTGCAGCGCCGGCTCGAAACTGATCACTGTTCACTGAAAACTGACCACTGCGTTGTTATTCCACGTTCTGAATCTGTTCGCGGGCCTTTTCGATCTCCGCCTTCATGGCCAGCCCCAGTTCGGTAATGCGGGTCCCTTTGCCGCCCACGCCGCCGGTCTTGGAGAGCAGTGTGTTGGCCTCGCGATTCATCTCCTGGAGCAGAAAATCCAGTTTTTTGCCCACTTCGCCCCCCGCGGCAAGGAGCTCGCGAAAGTGCCCGATGTGGGTGGTCATGCGGGTCAGCTCCTCGGCAATGTCGCTGCGCTCGACCAGAACGGCAACTTCCTCGAGCAGCCGCTGGCGGTTGAACTCCGGCCCGGTAGCCGCTTCCAGCCGCTGGGTGAGCCGCTCCTGGTAGCGCTGCTCGATCTCGGGGCGCAGCGCAGTCACTCCATCGGTGGCCTCGGCCAGCCGGTCCAGCGTTCCGCGGAGAATCGCTTCCAGCGACTCGCCCTCTCGCGCGCGCATGGCCTTTAGCTGTTCCAGCAGCGGCGCAATCTCCTTCAGCGTGCTTTCGGCCAAAACCGTGAGATCCTCGTCGCTCCGATTGTCGCTCTGCAAAGCGCCGGGCATGCGCAGAACCGAGTTCAGGTCCGGCTCGCCTGTGGCGATCCCGAACTCGTCCCGCGCCGCGGCAAAAGCCGCAATGTAGCCGGCCACCAGCTCGCGATTGTAGCCGGCCCTAGGCTGGGTCTCGCGGTCAGATCTGTCAGATCTATCCAGGGACAGGCTCAGCTCGACGTGGCCGCGGACCAGGTTGTCCTTCAGCGCTTTGCGCAGGTCCGTCTCCAGCGCGTCCAGGCCCGGCGGCAGGCGCAACTGGAGGTCGAGAAAGCGATGATTGACGCTCTTCAGGCTCAGCGTATAGCTGAGCTGGTCCTGATCGCGAATCGGGACGCGAACCTGAACCCGCGCATACCCGGTCATGGAATAAATCGGCATCCTTGCTACTCCTGCGGCCCGGTGGTGAGAGCCAGTTCCAGTTGAGGCGGGTCTTCCAGGGAGTCCGATCCTTGCGGCTCGGGCACGTCCATGAATTGCAGTTGATAGAGCCGCTGGTAGGTGGGCGATGAGGTAAGGAGTTCCTCGTGGGAGCCGGCGGCGGTGATGCGGCCGTCCTCCAGCACGGCGATGCGGTTGGCGCGGCGAATGGTGGAAAGCCGGTGGGCAATCACCAGGACGGTGCGTCCCTGCATGAGATTGGCCAGCGCGGCCTGGACCAGAGATTCGCTTTCGGCGTCGAGAGCTGAGGTGGCCTCGTCGAGAATCAGGATGGGCGAGTCCTTGAGGATGGCGCGGGCAATGGCCAGGCGCTGGCGCTCGCCGCCGGAGAGCCGGAAGCCCTTTTCGCCGATCACCGTATCGTAGCCCTGCGGCATGTTCAGTATGAACTCGTGGGCCAGGGCGTTGCGCGCCGCCTGTTCCACCACGGCGGCCTTCACCTCCGGCTGTCCGTAGGCGATGTTGTTGCGCACCGTGTCGTTGAAGAGGATGGTTTCCTGCGTCACCTGGGCCACCTGGCGGCGCAGCGAGGCCAGCGTCAGATCGCGCAGGTCGTGGCCGTCGATGAGAATGCGGCCCGAGGTGACGTCGAAGAAGCGCGGAATGAGGTTGGCCACGGTGGACTTGCCGGCGCCGCTGGGGCCCACAATCGCCAGCACCTCGCCGGCCTGAATGTCGAGATCAACGTGGTGCAGAATCTGGTGCTCGCCCTCCTCGGTGGAGTAGGAGAAGCCCACATCGCAAAAGCGGATGGCTGTTTTGAAGCCTTTCAATACGGCCGGATGCGTGCGCTCCTTCACGTCGTCCTCGGCGTCGAAGAAGCCGAAGATTGACATCGAGGCGCCCATGGCCCCCTGGAAACTGTTGTAGAAGTAGGCGAACTTGCGCACCGGGTCGTAGAGCTTGAAGAGCAGAATAATGAACGCGCCGAACAGGCCCATGGTCATGCGGCCATGCTGAATTTCATTGCGCCCGATAAACAGAAACATGGCGATGGCAATGGCGCCAATGAAGTCCATCAACGGCGAACTGAGGGACTGGATGCGCACGTTGCGCAGGTTGGCGCGGAAGAGCCTCCGGGCCGCGGTCTTGAAGCGCAGAATCTCCCAAAGTTCGGTGTTGAAGGCCTTCACGATGCGGTTGCCGGTCACCGTTTCATGCAGAATGTTCTGAATTTCGGCCAGCTTGTCTTGCCCGGTGCGGGTGCGTGTTCGCACTTCACTGCCTATTTTGCGCGAGGAGGTGACCACTACGGGCACAAACAACAGGAGCGCCCAACTAAGCTCTCCTCCGTAATAGATGACGCAGGTCAGGCTGACGACGAAGGTGAAGAACTGCTGCAGAAATTCGCTGATGACCGTGCTGACCGCAACCTGCACGCGGTCCACGTCGTTGATGAGCGTGGAAAGGATGGTGCCCGTGGCGTGCTTGTGAAAGAAGCTGGAGGAACGCCGCATCGTGGCTTCGTAGAGGTGGTTGCGCAGGTCGGTAATGGTGCCGAAGCCGGCGTAGTTGACCAGGTAAGTGCCCGTGTAGTCGCACAGCCCCTTGACCAGTGTGGCAATGACCAGCGCGAAGGCCACCACCGTCCAGGCATTGTGCATGTGCAGGAAATGGGGAATCAGAAGCCGCAGGTCGATGTGCCATGGGCTCTTGGCAATGCCCAGCGTGATGGGGCCTTCGGGCGCACGGGGGTCCAGAACCTGGTCGAAGATCGGCTGGAGGAGGAGGATGCGGAAGGTGTCCAGCAGGCCAACCATGGCCAGCAGCATCACGCCGGGCAGCACATACAGCACGTAGGGCAGTACATAGCGCAGGAGGCGGAGGAAATTCTTCATGCCGGTTGGCCTGCCTGTCGGGTCAAAATCTCCGCCATAGGCCACTGGCGTTGGGTGCTCAACTCCATCTCTATATTGTATCCGGCGGGCGCTGGATACCGTTGGCCGCGAAACCCCGAATCAGTATGCTTTGAGTTCCACGATAACCTTGAGGATGGTCTCCGGCTGGGGCAGGATGGCGTCTTCGAGCACGGGATGGTAGGCCACAAAAGTATCCATGGAACCGACGCGGCGGACCGGCGCGTCGAGGGAGTCGAAGAGTTCATCTCCGATGCGCGCCGCGATCTCAGCGCCGTAACCCCAGCTGAGCATGTCCTCGTGAGCCACGATCACCCGGCCGGTCTTTTTGACCGAGGCGGCGATGGCCTCCCAGTCGTAGGGGTTGAGGGTGCGCAGGTCGACGATCTCCACTTCGATGCCGTGCTGCCGTTGCGCCTTTTGCGCGGCCTGAAATGCGCGGGGAACCAGGGCACCGTAAGTAACGAGTGTGATGTGGGAGCCGGGACGAACGATCTTTGCCTTGCCAAAGGGAATGGCGAACTCCGGCCCCGGATAGGGCGCGCGGCCATAGGTCTCGCGGTAGAGCCGCTTGTGCTCGAGAAACAGCACCGGATCGTCGCAGCGGATGGCGGTGCGCAGCAGCCCGTTGGCGTCAAGAGCGTTGGAGGGAAAGACCACGCGCAGACCTGGAATGTGGGTGAAGATGCTCTCGCCGGACTGCGAATGGTAGATGGAGCCGCCGGTCAGGTAGCCGCCGATGGGCGCGCGAATCACCGCCGGCGCGGCCCACGCGCCATTGGAGCGCCAGCGCATCAGCGCCAGTTCATTGTGAATCTGGTGCATGGCCGGCCAGATGTAGTCGAAGAACTGGATCTCGACCACCGGCTTCATGCCGCGGACGCCGTAGCCGACGGCCCGGCCGACGATATTGGCTTCGGCCAGAGGGGAGTTGAAGACCCGCTCCGAACCGAATTCGGTTTGCAGGCCGGCGGTGAGCTTGAAGACGCCGCCCTTGCCCTCGACCTCATCGAGCACTTCGTGGCGGCTGGCGTCGGCCACGTCCTGGCCATAGACCACAATGCGCGGATCGCGGCGCATCTCGTCGTGCAGGCAGGCGTTGATGAGGTCGGCCATGGTGCGCGGACCGCTTCCTTTTGCGCCGCCGGCCTTTCCTCCGCCGGCATCGCCCGGTGCGTGCGCCTGCTCGGTGGCAAAGGTCGTGCTGGTGGGGTCCAGATCCTCGGAATAAACGTGCCTGGCGATTCCCGCCACCTCGGGCAGCGGTGCCTCCAGAGCGCGCTCGGCGGCCTCGGCAGCCTCACGGTCCAGCGATTGTTCCAGCTCGTTGTTTTGCTCCTCGTTCAGAATTCCCTCGCGCAGCAGTCGCATCTGCATCAGGGTGAGCGGATCGTGTAGGACGTCGGCCTTGCGCTCCGCTGCCGAACGGTAATGTTTGTCGTCGTCGGAGAGAGAGTGGGAGTAAACCCGCACGCAGTGGCCGTGCATAAAGGCCGGCCCCAGTCCGGCGCGGCAGTGCGCCACCGCACCCTCAAATGCCCGCAGACTGATCACCGGGTCAGTGCCGTCGAACTCGGCAAAGTGGAAGTTGGGAAAGTTGGCCACCAGACTGGAGATATTCCCGCCCGGCGTGCTCACCTCGACCGGGGTGCTGATGGCATAGCCGTTGTCCTCGACGCAGAAGATGACCGGCAGCTTGCGGTTGGCGGCGGTGTTGAGCGCCTCCCAGAACTCGCCCTCGGAGGTGGAACCCTCGCCCAGCGAGGTAAAGACCACTTCGTCGCCGTGGAACTCCACGTCATGGAAGGCGCGATAGTCCAACCCCAGCGAGCAAAGATCGCTCGCCGGGGACCCCGAGTCGCCCGGGACTTTGGTGGCGGCCTCGGGATGGCGGCTGAAGTAGCGGCCGGCCTCCGCGCAGCCCACGGCATGAAGCAGTTGCGTGGTAGTAGCCGAAGAGGTGCTGACGATATGCAGGGGACGGCTGCTCCAGTGGGTGGGCATCTGGCGGCCGCCGCTGGCCGGATCGGTGGCCGCGCCCACGGCCTGCAGCATCATCTCAGTGGGCGTTACGCCCAGCGCCAGGCACAGCGCGCGGTCGCGATAGTAGGGGAAAAACCAGTCGTAGCCGGGACGCATGGCCAGCGCCGCGCCCACTTGCAGCGCCTCGTGGCCGGCGCCGGAGATCTGGAAGTAGATCTTCTGCTGCCGTTTTAGCACGATTTCGCGGTCGTCCACGCGACGGGAGAGAACCATCAGCCGGTAGATCTCGACCATCTGTTGAGGGCTTAAGCCGCTGGAGCCGGCCGCCGTCTGGGGAACACGAGCGCTGGAAACTGCCGGTACCATTCCCTTCACTCCTCGAATTTTCGATTTTCTGCCAAAACCACGCCTGATTGTAGCAACCCGGCGCGTTGCGAGAACAGCAGCAAACGCACAATGCGGTTCAGGTAAAAAAGACAATCCAGGAACTGCGGCGTCAAACCGGGTTTTCCAGGGCTTCCATGAGCGACTCGGCATCGGTGATGGGAGGCAGGCAGGTGCGCCCGCGGCACACCAGCGCCCACACCGCGGCTACGGCCGGCGCGGGAACCTGAAGCAGCGTTTCTTCGAGCGCCTCGGGAATCCCCCCTGGAACGAGCCGGAAAGGGACGATGCGCATCACGGTCTTGTTGATGGCGAAGCGCGCCACGGCCAATGCCTCAAGGGGGGCGGCATTAGGGCCTGAACCTACGACGACCACCTGCACCGGATCGAGCAGCAGCCGCTCCAGCGCCAGTCCGTAGCTGCCGGCGTAGAGCCCAAAGTGCTCGACGATACCGGCAAAGGAGCCGAGCGTGTCTTCGGCGATCTCGCGAAATTCCCGGCGCCCGCTCAGGGCCTCAAGGCGCAGCAGGGCCGAGGCTGCGGTAGGATTGCCGGCCGGCGTAGGCGAGTCCTGCAGCGGCTTGCGCCGCGCCGACAGAGCGCCCAGGGGCGCTGCGCCGTCCTGAGGCGCGGCGGCATCGAAAAAGGCTCCCGCCGTCCGGTCGTAAAAGCGGGCGATCATGGCGTCGGCCAGCTTCATGCCCGCGTGGTAGAACTTCATCTCTCCGCTTGCGAACCATGCGTCGATGGTGGCATGCACGGTGAAGGCGTAATCGTCGAGTGTGCCGGGCACCTTCTCTGCCGCTGAACCTTCCTGCGCGCCGCCATAGGCGATTACGTGGTGGAGCGTGGCGGCTCCGTCCCAGGCTTCTTCCAGGAGCCGGTTGAGCGTGCGCAGCGCAAACTCCCGCGCCGAGTCCATGCGCAGCACCCGCGCCGTCTCCAGATAGGCCGTCACGGCCATCGCGTTCCAGCCGGTATAAAGCGTTTGGTCGATGAACGGCGTGGGCCGCGAGGCGCGGGCCGCAAGCAGCTTGCGCCGCGAAGAGTCGCGGAGGGCGCGCAGTTGCTCCTCTGCCTGGCCGGTTTGCGCCGCCAGTTCCTCCAGCGTCTGCTTCACATGAAGCACGTTCTTGGCCGGGTTGTGGTGCATATCGCCCAGCTCGCCGATATCCCAGTAGGTCGAGGCGAAATCCAACTCGTCCGGCTCGAGAACAGAGCGCGCCTCCTCCAGGGTCCAGGTAAAGTAATCGCCGTCGTCGTCGAGGCTGATATCGGCGTCCTGCGAGGCATAGAAGCCGCCGCGCTCGCGGTCGGTCATGGTCGAGTCCAGCCAGGCCACAATCTCCTGCGCCGTCCCGCGAAAATCCTCGCGGACAAAGCTCTGGAAGCCGTGCACATAGGTGCGCAGCAACTCGGTGTTGTCGTAGAGCATCTTCTCAAAATGGGGAACCACCCAGCGCTCGTCCACGCTGTAACGGTGAAAGCCTCCGGCCAACTGATCGTAGACGCCGCCACGGGCCATCTTTTCGAGAGTGATGGTGAATGCATCGCGGGCCTGATCGTTATCGCGGCTCATGGCCACTTCCAGCAGCAGGTCGAGCACAGCCGGATGAGGAAACTTGGGCTGCGAGCCGAAGCCGCCGTTGCGGGGATCGAACCTGGCCAGGGCCGAGCCGGCAATCTTATCCACCAGGGCCAGCGAAAGTTCGCCGCCGCGGCCGGAGAAGCTTTCGTTGTGCTCGATGGCGGCCATCACACTGCCGGCGGACTCGAGCGCTTCTTCACGACGGTCGCGCCACACCTGGGCCATGGTTTCGAGCACCCGGCCAAAGCCCGGCCGCCCGTAGCGGTCGTCGGGCGGAAAATAGGTGCCGCCGAAGTAAGGGCGGCCGTCGGGAGTGAGAAACGCGGTGAGCGGCCAGCCTCCCTGCCCGCTGATGGCCGAAACCGCGGCCTGGTAGCGCGTGTCCACGTCGGGCCGCTCATCGCGGTCCACCTTCACGGCCACAAAATGCCGGTTGATGAGCGAGGCGATCTCAGGGTTCTCGTAGGACTCGCGGTCCATCACGTGGCACCAGTGGCACCACACCGCTCCAATATCCAGCAGGATGGGCTTGTCTTCCGCCTGTGCGCGGGCAAAGGCCGCATCGCCCCACGGATGCCACTCGACCGGCTGATGCCGCGCCGAGCGCAGGTAGGAGGAAGCTGCGTGATTCAGCAGGTTCGCGTCACCGGGCGCTGGGGAAACGTCCTTGTGCATGGGCTGAGGATACATGGACTACGGCGGAGTCTGCCAGCGCACTGAAGTTGTAACTTTGCCCGTCAGCCTTCCAGAACAACCGCGGCCGATCCCGGAGCCAACTCCAGCTTACCCGGCCAGGGCTTAGGTTCAGGCTGCTCGGGAGAGACCCACTTCAGCTCCGCCGTCTTCGCATGGTCGAGAGAAACCTCGCAAACGACAGGATCGGTATCGCTCATGTTGGCCAGGGCTACCGCGCGCAGCCCGTCCTTGCGACGAAAAACAGAATATGTACTCAGCGGCGCGCCGCCCGCGGTCACCTGGGCGCCGAGCATATCGCGGAACTCCGCGTCCCAGATCCACTCCCGGTATCTGCGTCGCAGATCGTCCACCGCGCGGCCGTAAGTGAGCGAAACCGGCATCTCGTCTAACTCGCCGTGAAAGTCGCGCGGCTCGTAACTCATTGAGAAGCGGTAAAGCAGGCAGGCATTGATCATCTGCCGGTCGTTATCCCCGGTAACTGCGACCGACATAGGCGCGAATGGATCGATATATCTGCCATAGGGAACAAAGCCGGGACCGATGCGGAAGTAAGACATGTTATAGGTTTGCAGTTGGATATCGTAGGGCGATTCACCTGCGAACACAAACTCCTCGGGATCGATGATGGTCCGGAATCCATCAATGAGCGGCACATCTCCTGAAAAGACGGCCCCCGGCAGGGGATGACCGTGAGTTTTCGAGAAACAGTAGAGGCTCATGTGCCAAAAGCACTCGTCATACAGAATGCCGCTTGCGCCTAACTCAACGCTCTTGCAAAACTCTTCAAGCGCCCGCTTTCTCCACAGGGGGCTTGCCTGGCACATTCCAACTCCGTGCCTGGCGTTGATACCGGCGATTTGGGTGGGCGTGTCGTAGTTATAGCCGTTGAACTGGTAGGGGATTCCGTACGGGTCTTCCACGGCAAACTTGCGAAACTGGCTGGCGTAGTCCGGCGCTGTCACGTCTGCCCATGCGTATTTGTTGAAGAGAACAATCTCAACGCCCATCTCTTTGCTTTGGGCGATGGCGTCTTTGAACTCCTGCGCGGTGCCCAGCCGGGGATCGGTGTCGTGCAGCGGAAAGTCCCTGTCCTGGCCACCTATCTGCCATCCGGTTAACTGAATCGCCTTTACTCCCCAGCGCTTGCACGCCTCCGCATACTTGACCAGGTCCTTGTAGGGGAAGGACAGCCTGTCTTCAGCCGAGTTGATCTGGATCTGCTGCCAGGCGTGCACGTCCTGCACCCAGCGGGGCATTTTGGGCGCCTTCAACCATGTGCCGCGCCAGGCTTTGTAAATGTCCGCGCCCCCATGCCAGTCGCCCGTGAAGGGTTCCAGCACCAGCGTCTCAGAGCGCTGGCTGTCACCGGGCTGCACGAAACACAGGTGATTCGGGTCAATGCCAATGGCTGAATCGCCAACTTTGCCGGAAGGATCGATGTCGCTGGAGTTGAACGAATCGACGTAGGCAGGGGACAAAAAGAAACAGATTTGCACCACATGTTTCTGGCCCTGATCGTGGTAACCCACATAGAGTCCGCGGCTGTCGCTCAGGACCAGGCAGAACTGAGTATCCGTGCCGAGATTGCGCAACTGGGCCGGAGTGTCGTATCCGAAATAGCCTACCTCATTTCCAAAAGTGGGCCAGAGACTGGCGGAACCCATCCCGCTGTAATTCCACGCCACCTGCCGCATGTGCTTGTCTCCGCTGGGAGGTTTGAGCCCCTTGAGACGCGGATAAGTATAACTTTCAATCACCGCCTGGCTGCCGTTGCGGATCTCATAACTGAAATGGACGCCCGCTCCTTCAAGCCGGATCGACTCTTTGACCTCAATATCGAGTTTGCCCATCCGGTCACTTTCAAAACCGGTCCAGGTTATCGTTGCGTGCGCGCCGTCCGACTCAATTCGCGGTTTGCCGGTATGGCGTTCGGTGAGATAGTGAAAGCGATGCTCCGGGGCTGGCACGTGCAACCGCATCCCGGCGCCCTGCATCTTCCAGGCCTGGTCCTTCGACTCCAATCTATCCACACAGCCGGTTTCCCGGTTGATGGTGACCAGCAGGTGATCGTTTTCAAGCACAAGCAGATCAGGAGCGGCGGCGCTTGCCGTTGTGGCATTGACGATCAGTCCCGAGGCGCCGGCGCTGAGCGCGGAGCCAAGAAATTTGCGGCGCGATAAAGCCATCGGAAAACCCTCCCTCTTTCACTTGTATTGACCGATTATCCTCTTCGATCCAGCAATCTTTCGATAAGGCAACAAGCTTTACGTCAACAATTGTTTTGCCACCTGAATATATAACTCGACCGCCTCCAGCAATTCCTTCTTGGCCAGCTTCTCCTGCGGCGTGTGAGCTACGTGGATGGAGCCGGGCCCCAGCAGCAGCGGCTCGCCCCAGTTGCTCAACTGCGGAATGTCGGTGGAGAACATGGCGATCATGGTGGGCAAGCCTTCGACGGCGCGCAGGCGGACGAAGGGAGTGTCGAGAGTAAATTCCACCTCGGCCAGATCGCCCGCGGCTTCGATCAGCGAGGCGCGCACCGGGGCCGAGTCGGTTACCGTGCGTACCAGCACCTGGGCCTCGGCCTTGTCGGCGATGACGTTAGGGGCGTAGCCGCCTTGAATCTGGCCGATATTGAGCGTGCTCGGTCCAATGCCTTCAAGCACCGGCAGAGGCATGGCGAGCAGTTTCGCGAGCACCTCAACCAGTTTGTGGACGGCGCTCTCGCCTAGTTCGGGATAGGCGGAGTGGGCCATCTTGCCGGTGGACTTGAAGGCCGCGCGCAAAGCGCCCTTGGAGGCCAGAGCGAGGCGGTTATCGGTAGGCTCGCCGTCGATGAGGAAGCGGCTGCCCTTGGGAGCCAGGTTGGCGGCCCTGGCGCCGGCTGAGTCGCGCTCCTCGCCGGAAACGAACAACAACCCGATCCGAAGCCCCGCCGCGCGCAGCGCCTCGGCGGCGGCTGCCTGGGCGGCGATGATGCCCTTGGCGTCGGAGACGCCGCGGCCGTACATAAAGTCCGCATCCTCGCTGAAAGGGATATAAGGCGGAACGGTATCCATGTGGGTGGAAAAGACCAGGTCGGGCGTCTGGCCGGCCGTGCCGGCATAGACGTTCCAGCGCGGACCGCCGCCGGCGTTCTCCTTCGGCTGTTCGACGGGAGTTTTTTCCACGGCCCAGCCGCGGCCCCCGAGAAAATCGGCCAGAAAGTCGCCCACCGCGCCCTCGTGGTAGGTGGTGGATTCGATTTCGCACAACTGGCGGGTAAACCCGATGGGATCAAAAGGGGCAGAAGAATCAATAGGATTTACAGGCGGACGATCGGTCATGATGTTGCCAGAATACCGCACGGGCGCTCATCCCTTCTTTTATGGGATTGAACGCATTTGAAAACGGGCAGTCGAGGCGCACTTCAGGAACTCTCCATGGTAACGATTCTGAGATGAGAGACACCTCGCTGTCTGCGCGTAGAATGGGGAGTGGAATGACCACAGCAAGCGCACCCGTCCAATCTTGTTCACCTTCGGAGGGTCCGAGTCCGGCGGCTCTCGACTGGCCTGAAGACGAATACAAACCTCTGCTGCTCCTTCCCGGCGGCGATCATTTCTTTACAGGTCAACTGGAGCCCATGCAGCAAACGCTCGCCGGTTGGCTGAAGGAGCAACTGCCATGACCCCGGTCGGCGATATCGCCCTGGATACTCTGCACTCGACGGCTACTGAAATCTTTACCGGCGCTGTGGAGGCCTGCAATATCGAATCGGCCTTCGACCGGCGCATTCGCTTTGAGGGCAACACGCTGCACCGGCCCTTGCCCGACGGCAGCGGTCCGGCGACGATTAATATCTCCAGCTACAAGCGCATCTTTGTGATTGCGCTGGGCAAGGCCGCCGGGCCCATGCTGGATACGCTGCTTGACCGCATGAAACGCCGCAAGGGCATGCGCGGCATCTGCTGCACGAACCAGTTGCCCAGAACCCGCAACTGGCGTTTTCGCTACTTCGAGGGCGGCCACCCGCTGCCCAACGAAGACTCCTTCGCCGCGGCCCGGGCCGCGCTGGTGCTGCTGAAGAAGGCGAAAAAAGACACGCTGATTTTCTTTCTCATCTCCGGGGGCGGATCGGCGATGTTCGACCTGCCGCTGGACCCGCAAATCACGCTGGATGAGACCATCGCCTTCCATCAGTTGCTGCTGGCCTCGGGGGCGCCCATCGGCGAGATCAATACGCTGCGCAAGCACTTTTCCGCAGTGAAGGGCGGGCGGCTGGCTTTGGCCGCGCCGGAGGCAGCCAAGGTGAGCCTGCTGCTGCCCGACGTTCCCCTGCGCTCGCTGGATGCGCTCTCCTCCGGCCCCACCTCGCCCGATCACTCCACCGTAGCCGAGGTGCGGGAGCTGCTGGCCAAATACGATCTGGCTCGAAAACTTCCACCCTCCATCCGCTCTTTCTTTGAGCGCGTAGACCTGCCCGAGTCGCCCGGCAACAAGGGCTGGCTACCGCCGTTTTTTCCCCGCCTGCCCAAGGCCGAGGCAGTTCCCACGCGCCGCGTGACCGCGGCCTCCGCCATGAGCGGCGAAGACGAGGCCTTTCGCGATTCGGTCTTCGAGATTCTGCTCTCCAGCCACGATTTGGTGGAGAACGCCCGCGCCCTGGCCAAGAAGGACGGCTACTACACTGCAGTGGATAACAGTTGCGACGACTGGGACTACGCCGCAGCCGCCCGCTACCTGCTGGAGCGCTTCCACGCCCTGCGCGCCGTCCACCCGCGGCTCTGCCTGATCTCCGTCGGCGAGGTAACGGTGACCATGGACCGCACGCCCGGTGCCGGGGGCCGGAACCAGCAGTTTGTGATGGAATGCGCGCTGGAACTGGAGAAGTACGCGGGTGAACGGCTGACCGTGCTCAGCGCCGGTTCCGACGGCATCGACGGCAACACGCAGGCGGCCGGAGCCATCGCCGACCCCACCACCGTAGCCCGCGCCCATGCCTTCGGATTCCACCTGAAGATGTCTCTGGCCACCTTCGACGCCTGTCCCATGTTTACCGCGCTGGGCGACGCCGTGGTCACCGGTCCCACCGGACACAATCTGCGCGATCTGCGCCTGCTGATTGCCGAAAAAGCTTAGCCCGGTCAACTGCCGGCGCGAGTTCCCGGTCTCCACCAGCCTGGCGGCGCGACTTTCTATCCGATTCAGGCCAGTTGCCAGGGAGCGCGATAGGGACGCGACAGCAGCTCGCTGGCGGCGCTGTCGTTGAGGATCTTCTCCTGCGCCACATCCCATTGAAGTTTGCGTCCGACCAGCATGGAGATGAGGCCGAGATGCCCTGGAAGCGTAGAGTGATGAGCCGTCTCGACGGGGGTGATGGTAGGCTGGCGCGATTTGACGCTGTCGAGAAAGTTGCGCCGATGCTCGTGGGACTCATAGAGCTTGATCTTGCGCAGATCGTCGGGAAGAGTATCTCCCTTGATCCAGGCGGGATTCGACGCGTCGAATCCGCTGCGATCCACCCATACCCAGCCGTCGGTCCCGATCCATTTTGTTCCCATCACGATTTCGGGATGGCCGCCGGCAATGGTTATCCCCACGTCAACCGGATAATGCGTGACCTTCTTGCGATACTTGCATTCGATCATGTATGTCGTTGCGGTGTTCCATACGGCATTGGACGCTGGAAATTCGCCGTGACCTTCAATCTCGGAGGGACCGGTCGTATCGAAGCCCAATCCCCAGTGCGCAATATCGCCGTGATGGCCGAGCCAATCAAGTAACTGGCCTCCGCCGGTGTTGTAGTTCCAGCGCCAATTCTGGTAAACGCGAGCTTCGATATAAGGTTCAGCTTTCGACGGGCCGAGCCACATATCGTAATCCAGTTCCGGCGGAGGATCTGTGACGGCCAGATCCCAGGCGGGAGTTCCGGGCACGATCTGTGCCGGACTGGTGATTTTGTCAGGCAGCGATGCGAGCTTCTTCATCAGCGCGGGAACTGTGCCGGGAAAATCGTGATGGCCTCCAGGCAGGCCGACCTCAACGCGCACCACATGCCCGATCAGGCCGTTGCGGACAATCTCCGCCGCCTTGTGAAAGGAGGGGAGCGAACGCTGCCAGGAGCCGGTCTGCCAGATGATGCCGTTCTTTTGAACCGCTCTGACGATGGCTTGTTGTTCCGCGACGGTGCGGGCAAGCGGCTTCTCGCCATAAATATCCTTCTTCCGGTTTGCGGCTTCAGTGGCGATCAGCGCGTGCCAGTGATCGGGCACCGCGATCATGATGGCGTCAATATCGTCCCGCGCCAGCATTTCGCGATAGTCGTGATAGGCCTCGCAGTCCTTGTTGCCGTATTTGGCGTTGACGGTGTCCACGGCGGCCTGCAGGTGATCTTTGTGCAGGTCGCAAGCTGCGACCACCTGGCAATCCCCTTCCGACAGGAATGCCTTGGTGTTGTCTGGCCCCATCATGCCCCAGCCGATGACTCCCACGGTGATGCGATCGGAAGCAGAGGGGCGGCTTGTTCCCCATGCGCTGGTAGGCAGGATCGCCGCGGCTCCGGCTACTTTGATAAAATCGCGCCGGTTTAACGGCGAAAGCGGGATTGAACCGGAATGCTGTTTTTTCATTATCGTCTCCGAATTTCTTTCTTCTGCGCCAAGCCCGGCACACGCCGCCGCCGAACGCCAGCATCGATATCAACAGAAATTGTTGCACACGAAGCTTAGCACGCCGGCCTGCAGCGGAAAACCGACTTTATTGCAGGCTCAGAACGGCGCCGCTGCGCATGGCTTCAATCTCCGCATGTGTCTGGTCGGCGGCGGTGCGGCGGTCGGGGTAAACACGCGGCTCGCCAAAGGTGACTTCGGCGTAGAAGCCGGGCGTGCCCAGCGTCTTCAGGAGATGGGGCAGGAACTCTGTGTCGCCAAACCAGCACAGTTCCCGCTCCTCGACGCCGCCGTCAATCACGTAGCGGACACAGGCAGTGGTGATGGGCGCTCCAATGGAGGTGGCGGGGTCAATGAGCCGGGAGTGGAAGCGCAGGAGCTGGCTGCCATCGGTGCTGGTGCCCTCGGGAAAGAGAAGCACCGGAACCGGAATGGGAAGTTTGAGCCGCTCGGTCATCTGCTCGGCCACTGACGTGGCGCTGGCCAGGCTGGTGCGGTCGACAAAGATGGTTCCACCGCTGCGCGCCGCCTTGCCGAAGAAGGGCCAGCCGCCGACCTCGACCTTGGCGACAAAGAAGCAGGGCATGGCCGCCGAGAGGATGAGGATGTCAAGGTAGCTGAGGTGGTTGGAAACGACCAGGCCACGCGTGGGCGGCCGGCCTTCAACCCGGTAATGAACGCCCAGGGCAGCCAGTATCCCGCGGGCCGATTGCTGGAGCCACAGGGCGCGGCGCTCCAGGGTAAGCGGGCCACGCAGACGGAGAAGCCAGAAACGAAGAATGACCAGTGCCAGAGCCAACACCAGCGCCACAGCGCGCCGGAATCTGCGCAGACTCATTGGATGAGTGGGGCCAGGAAGCGATGGCGCGCCGAAGGCGAGACCGACTTGAGATCGAGCAGAGTCAGGAAATCGATGGTGCCAAACTCCCGGTCCCAGGCCGGCGGCCCGCCGATGCGCGCGCCGATGGCCAGATAGGTCTTGAGCAGCTTGGGGACCTTGACCGGAGCGGGGGGCGGAGTTGGCAAAGACTGATCTTCTTGCTGGGCCGGCGGCTGTGCGTGCCGGCCTTCTTGCTCGGCGGGACAGGCGTATGCGGCGGTCGGCTCCGTTTCAAACTCCGGTGAAACCCGGTATTGCTCAAGCTGGCGATACATCTGCCAGCCCTCCGCCGGGTCTTTGGAGTTCAAGGAAGAGCAGCCGATCAGGGTACGCAGCCCCATATCGGTAGCATACTGCGCGATACCCCTCCATAACAACATCAACACGTCTGGAGTGCGGTGCTCGCGGTCGATGGAGGCGCGGCCCAGTTCCAGGATGCCGGCCCGCAGCGGCTCATAGGGGGCAAAGCTGAATTCCTGCTCAGAGTAATAGCCAAGGTTGCGCTCGGCCGTGGTTCCGGACTGCATCCGGTAGGTGCCCACGATGCGGCGGGCTGGATTCTCCTCCAGCTTGTCCTCTACAAGAAGGTGCTCGCAGACCAGGTCGAACCGGTCGGTATCCAATCCCGTCTGATAGGAGTCTTCCAGCCCCTCGCCCAGCTCGATATTGAAGACCTTGAAGCGCAGCCGGCAGGCGGCATCGCGATCTTCGGCGGTTTCGGCAAGCCTGACCCGGTACCGGCCCACCTCCGCGTGAATCCGCGGCCTGGCTGCAGCCACGGGAAGGGATGGAGCAAGTGTAGGAAGGGATATCTCCACCAGATGGGTGGAACCATAAGCGAGTTTCAGCGGAACCTTCTGCCCAGCGTACTGAATCACGGGAGTAGTATCCGCCAAGCATTGTAAGAGCACTGTGAAGGGGATGCAAATGCTGTGCAAATATCTAATTCAATCCGTAACCCGGCAGTAACAGAAGATGCAGTTTTCAGTTGGTGTACACCCGCACGTAATCCACCAGCATCTCGGCGGGGAACGGGGTGCCGGCGTTGGGGTTTCCGGGCCAATCGCCGCCGATGGCCAGGTTGAGGATGATGAAGCTGCTCTGCCCGGCGTCGAAGGGCCAGGCCGCGCCGGGCAAGCTCTTGATGCTCTCGGGCGTATAGGTGACGTAGGGATGCGCGGGATCGTCGACGTAATACGCGATGCTGCCCCTGGACCAGATCATGCCGTAGGTGTGCCAACCGGCCGCTGTCTGCCCGCCGGGGTAGTTGTAGACAGCGCCCAACGAGGGACCGATGAAGCCGGGACCGTGAATCGATCCCTGGTTCCAATCGGGGGACTTGGCTGCGTTGGTCCGCTCCAGCACATCCATCTCGCCGCAGGCCGGCCAATCGACGGTGACGATGTTGTTGCCCATCAGCCAGACGGCAGGCCACATACCCTGCGCCTCCGGCACCAGGGCGCGCGCTTCAAACCGGCCGTACTGGAAACTGAACAGGCCCTGGGACTTCAACTGGGCCGATGTGTATACCCCGGCCGAGGGTTGCTCGGCAACGATGTGAAGATAGCCGTCGGCGCCCACATACGCGTTGGGATGGCCGGTGCTGCACGGCGGCGCGTTCGAGCCCCAGGCGCAGTTGTTCTCCAGCTCCTTGTTGCCGTTGGTTCTCGTGTCGTAGGCCCAGAACCTGGGATCGGGCTGCGCGTTTTCGCCTGTGGAGTTGGAGAACTCGTCTGACCAAACCAGCGTTCCTGAGGGGATGATGGTGGCAAACTTCTTGCTGGCGATTTTGCTGGTTACGAAGCCTTCAGCCGTGGCGATGGCCTTGACGGTGAGCTTCGAGGCCACCAGAAAGGGCGCTCGGTAGATCTGCGAAGACGCGCCGGGCGTAGAACCGTCCACAGTGTAGTAAATGGTGGCCCCGGCGGTGGTGGTGGTCAGGCTCACCACCACGGCGCCGTTTTGCGCGGCGGTGGATGCAATGGTGGGCTCGGCCGCCCGTACCGGCGAAGCGTTCACACTCTGCCCACTGCCGGCCCCGAACATCAAAACAGCCAACAAAAAAGTCGCTGCCCGCATGACCCACCTGCCTGCATTTCAAATTGCAGGGGATGAGCGCACAGCCCATCCCGGCGCATCCATGAGAGCACCGAGGGAAGCGAAGCGTCAAATAAAGAAAGCATGAGGGAGGGAAGAACAAGCGCAAAAAGGCCTTCGGATCGGGAAGAAGCATAGAGAAAAGACGAACGGCCGGGAGAGCCGCCTGCCGTGAAGCAGTTGCGCCCCGGCCGTTCGAGGAGGCCATACGTGTTCTGTTCTCTGATTGCCTTAATTCCAATGTTGCACAAGCGGCGGTAATTATACGCAAATCACACCACAAAATATTTTGCCTGCGGATGATGCACGATTACGGCATTGGTGCTCTGCTCCGGCTCCAGGTGAAAGCCTTCGGTGAGCCGCACGCCGATATTCTCCTCGGGCTTGAGCAGGCGGAAGATTTTGGCCTGGTCTTCCAGATTCGGGCAGGCCGGATAGCCGAACGAATAACGAGAACCGCGGTACTTCTGGTGAAAAAGATCGGAGATCCGCGGCGAGTCTTCGCCCGCGATGCTTAAGAACTCACGCGCCTGCTTGTGCGCCAGCTCGGCCAGCGCCTCGGCTGCCTCCACCGAGAGCCCGTGCAAATAAAGGTATTTGGTAAAGTCGCCGGCCTCGAAGAGCTTCGCCGTCTGGCGGCTGGCTTCGTCGCCGATGGTGACAATCGAGAAGCCGACCACGTCGCGCTGCGCGGCGCCAATGGGCTCGAAGAAGTCGGCGATCGAAAGCCGCCTGCCCTGCGCCTGGCGCGGAAACGTGATGCGCTCAAGCTCGCGCTCCGGGTCCTCGGGATCGAAGACGACCAGATCGTTGCGGTCGCCCGCACAGGGATAGAAGCCGATGATCGACTTGGGCTCAAACCAGCCCTTTGCCTTTACCTCTTCTTCAAGCTCCAGCAAAATGGGACGGTACTTCTCTTCCACCAGGCGGAGATAATCGCCCTGCGCCGCGGTCTTCAGTTGCCACTGGTTCTTGAAGAGCGCGGTCTCGTTGAGATAGGGAAAGACTTCGTCAAGTTTGTAATCCTTGAAGACGCGCGCGCCCCAGAAGGCCGGCTTGGGAACGGCCGCAACCCGCTCCACGACCGGCGAACGGCCCTCCGCGGTCAGCTCCACCAGCGTCGGTTCCGGCGCGGCCGCATTGCCCTTGGCGAAGACCTTCACCGTCTTGCCTTCCGTCTCCCGCTGTTCGCGTACTTCGGCGTCCGCCGAGGTGAGGTCGGTGAGAATATGCAATCCGGCAAAGGCGTCTTCGGCATAAAAAACCGGGCCCGCATACTCCTTGCGCAAATCCTCTTCAACATATTTACGGGTGAGCGCGGCGCCGCCGCAGACGACGGGGACGGTGAGGCCCAGCCGCTCCAGATCCTGCAGCACATACTTCATCTCCAGCGTGGATTTGACCAGCAGGCCGCTGAGCCCGATGGCGTCGGCGCCGATCTCGCGCGCGGCGCCGATGATCGCGTCGGAAGGCTGCTTGATGCCCAGGTTCACGACGCGATAGCCGTTGTTGGAGAGGATAATATCCACCAGGTTCTTGCCGATGTCGTGCACGTCGCCCTTGACGGTGGCAAGCACCATGGTCCCCTTGCCGCCGCCGTCGGATTTTTCCATCTTCGGTTCCAGATACGCGACCGCGGCCTTCATCACCGCTGCCGAATCCAGCACCGAGGGCAACTGCATCTTGCGCGCGCCGAACAGGTCGCCCACCGTTTTCATTCCGTCCAGCAGCACAGTGTTGATCAGGTCGAGCGGGGTATAGGTTGCGAGCGCCGCCTCCAGTGCCTCTTCCAAAGTTTGTTTGTGCCCGCCTAATCCAATCGTCCGCTCTCCGCGAATAATCAGTTGCTTGAGCCTCTCCTCAATGGAAAGACTCTCGACCGCGATCTCGTCTTCCTCGACGGCGTCCTTGGCGAGTCCGGCAAAGTGAGCCATATAGGTCTGAAGGGGCTCGCTGCCGGTTCCGTTGCTGTCCTGAAAGATGAGCTTGCGGGCCAGCTCGACTTCGATCTCGGGAATCTTGTAGAGGGGATAGATCTTCGAGTAGTTGACGATGGCCGCGTCCAGTCCGCGGTCCACGGCCTCCTTGAGGAAGACGCTGTTCAGCACGCGGCGCGCATAGGCGTTCAGGCCAAACGAAATATTGGAGACGCCGAGCACGGTGCGCGAGCGCGGCAGTTCCAGCTTGATGCGGCGCACCGCTTCCAGCGTCTCGATGGCCGCCGAGCGATAGTCCTCCTGGCCGGTGGAGATGGGCAAAGTGAGCGCGTCGAAGATCAGGTCCTCGGAGCGCAGGCCGTATTTGTTTACCGCCAGATCGTGAATTCGGTGGGCGATGGCAACCTTGCGGTCGGCGGTCAGCGCCATGCCCTGTTCGTCGATGGTGAGCGCGATGACCGCGGCTCCGTAACGGCGCGCCATGGGCAGCACCAGGCTGGTGCGCTTCTCGCCGTCCTCCAGGTTGATGGAGTTGATGATGGGCTTGCCGGGAATGCGCTTGAGCGCTTCCTCGATGACGTTGGCCTCGGTCGAATCCACCAGGATGGGCGCGGTTACGCGCGTGGCGATTTTTTCGAGCACCGCCGTCATGTAGCCCACTTCGTCCTCGCCCACGATGGCGCAGCACAGGTCGAGCATCTGCGAGCCCTCGCCCACCAGCCGCTTGGCCAGCGCGAGAATGCCGTCGTAGTCGCCGGCGCGCACCATGTTGCGGAAGTGTTCCAGCCGCGTGGTGGTGTTCATCTCCTCGGCAATCACGATGGGCTGCGCGTCGGCTTCGAGCAGCAGTGCGCTGAAGGCGCTGGCCGCGACCGATTGCGGCGAGGCCGCGCGTGGGGCGGGCGTTACGTCTTTGACGGCTTCGGCGACCGCGCGCAAGTGCTCCGGCGTGGTGCCGCAGCAGCCGCCCACCACCTGCGCTCCATACTCTGTGACAAAGCGGCGCAGCCAGGCCGCGAGTTCCGCCGGCGTGAGCTTGTAGACCGCGTGGCCGCCCTCGTTTTGCGGCAGGCCGGCGTTGGGCAGCACGCTGATGGGTACGGTCGAGTTCTGGCAAAGAAAGCGAACCGCGTCGTTCATCTCCGCGGGTCCGGTGGCGCAGTTGAGGCCGATTACGTCGGGCTGAAAGCTCTCGAGGACGGCCAATGCCGCGCCGATCTCCGAGCCAAGCAGCATGGTCCCGGTGGCTTCCAGCGTGACCTGGACCTGAATGGCAACCTCTCGCCCTGCCGAGGGAATCTTCCCTTCCCGCGCATCGCGAATCGCGTCCTGGCAGGCGGCGAGAGCGATCTTGGCCTGGAGCAGGTCCTGGCAGGTCTCGATCAGCAGCACGTCCACGCCGCCCTCGATCAGCGCCTCGGCCTGCTTTCGGTAAGCGGCGGCCATGGCGTCGTAGCCGATGTGGCCCAGCGAAGGCAGCTTGGTGGTTGGCCCCATGGAGCCGGCCACAAAGCGCGGCTTCTCAGGGGTCGAGTAGGCGTCGGCCACTTCGCGCGCCAGCCGCGCGGCAGCCAGGTTCAGCTCGCGGGTGCGGTCCTCAAGGCCGTATTCGGCCAGCACAATGCTGGTCGAGCCGAAGCTGTCGGTCTCGATCACATCGCAGCCGGCCTCAAGAAACGAAGCGTGAATGGCGCGGATCACCTCCGGCCGCGACAGCGCCAGCAGCTCGTTGCACCCCTCCTTGCCCCAGAAATCCTCCGGAGTGAGGTTGTGCTTCTGCACACTGGTGCCCATCGCGCCGTCATAGACCAGCACGCGCCGCTTCAGTTCTGAAAGAAACTCCGCCAAAATCGCTCCTGACCTCACCGGCCGCCGGGAAAAACAGGGAAAGCGGCCTACTCTCTAGCATATATGGTTCTGGATTTTGTCTTCCCCTGTCCTCTCGGAAAGCATTTTCCCTCTGGATTCTGGCGGCAAACAGAGATCCGGATCGCTGCGCGATCCGGATCTCTTCAGTGAAAGCCAACCTGGAACTCAACTACTTCTAAGAGCCCTTCGATCAGGCCCCGTTTCCAGGTTGGGTAGCGCCTTGCGGTGAACCGCTATCGCAGCATTTCTTCCCGCAGCTGTTGTGGCTGCATTTTTCGCCGCAATCCTTGCCGCAGCATTTGTCGCCGCAGCCGTCGTGGCAGCATTTTCCGCCGTTGCTCTTGTCGCAGCATTTATTTCCGCAGTTCTTGGAGCTGCATTTATCCCCGCCGCATTTTCCGGCGCCCTGCTTGGACATCTGGCAGCGCGGGCCCATTTGGTTCGAGGGCGTCTCCAGCCCGTTCAGTGCCAACTGCTCGTGAACCTGCGCCAGTTCCTCCAGCTTTACGGCTTTTTCCTTCAGGCGCTGTGCCTGGTACTCGCAGTGGTTCACTGTTCCGGTGGAAAACTTCGCTGAGCTGGTGGCCGGATTCTTCTTATATTCGGCGGCCATCTGTTCGTGCTGGTTTGACTGGGCCAGATAGTCCTGCGCCTCTGCCTTGTAATACTGGGCAATTCGGCTATGATCTGCCGGCGTCTTTGCGGTTTCGATAAGAGAATTCAGCTGCTGTTTGCTGAGTTTCTCAGGCTTCTGCTGTGGCTGCGATGCCTGGGCAAATGCCACAGCGGTGAAAACGAGAAAATACGACAGAAAAGCGATTGTGCGTTTCATGGATATCTCCTTTACGTTGAGAATGCAATACACATCGGGCCGCCAAGATTCTTCAGGAAACCTTGTGGCTGCTTCGTTTGCTTGAACGTAAGGAGCGGTCTAGATCCGGAAAACCTGCAAGAGGACATATCTGGCGGGACCAGATGCAACAGCAATATTGAGTGGCGTGGCCGCGAAGGCCGTACCTGCATCCGCTGCTATCCGCGGCGCCGCTGCAAGGTATTCCGTTTTTCCAGCCTTTGGTTTGCGCTCTGCCGCCAACTGGACAACGCCCGTCGGCAAACTGTCATGGCAGAAATTCTGGTTACAGCCAGTGCCAGCAGCCTGCCAATGCATCGGGCAATGCATACCCATCTGGCTCATCGCCATGCCACGACAATGAGCGTGCGATCCACTATTGGTATTCCCCATGGCGCACAGCAGGCCGGGGAGGGCCGGCTGAGCCGTAAGCGACGCAATCACGGCCAAGGCGACGATTTGGAAGAGCCTCTTCATCAACTTGAGAAAGATTATATCTGACCGGATGCCCAGTCTGTGAGTTAAATCACAATCGCAAAGCACACGGAGCACATGCGTGACCGATGGCAAAGGAAAAGCGGCAGTTCTATATGAAATATGATATAGTCAGCAAGTGAAAGAGAACGCGCAGATCCACTGGGTGGGCGATGCGAAGAACGTGCTGAGCGCCTTTCCACAGGCGGTCAAGAGCGTGTTCGGATACTCGCTGCGCAGGCTGCAAAAGGGGCTGCTCCCAGACTGCGATGCGCGCAGGATGGAATCGATCGGCAAGGGAGTCTGGGAGTTGAAGACCGCCGACGAACGCACCTGGTACCGGGTGATTTACCTGACGCGGATTGGAGACGCGCTTTATGTTCTGCACGCCTTTGAAAAGGACAGCCGGAAGACAGACCGGCGCGATCTTGAGATTGCCAAATCACGCTTGAAATTGGTTTTGACGCAATTGAGAACAGCGAAGGAGGAAGGCGATGGCCAAGAGAATTAGCGCGGTGACTCATGTGACTCGGGGAGATGTCCTGGACGATCTCGGTTTCTCGCGTTCCGAGGCAACGGCGTTGAAGTTCAAGGCCGACCTGCTCGACGCCATCCGCGCTGAAATCGAGCGGAGAAACTATACCCAGCGGCAACTGGTGAACATTCTCGACGAGCATCAACCGGCCGTCAGCAACTTGATACAGGGAAAAATCAATCAGGTTAGCATCGAAAAGCTGCTTCGGTATTCTGACCGCCTGGGGATGCGCGCGCGGCTGAAGGTTCTTCCCGCGGTCAGAGCGGTGACTGCGGCTTAAGGAATGAGCTGTACCCATCTTCTCTTCCTTGAAGATGGGCTTTTTGCTGCAAAAGTTTCAAGAACGATGCTGTTCTACTTCGCCGCCGTCAGCGCCTCCACCGGGACCAGCATCTCTTCCTTGCGCATGACCAGGTTGGTGGCGTTCAGCGTGGCCAGCTCGAAGCCGTGGCCGTGGGTGATGGCGTCGGTGGGGCAGGCTTCAACGCAGTAGCCGCAGAAGATGCAGCGGTTGTAGTCGATGTTGTAGACCTTGGCGTAGCGCTCGGAGGAGGAAAAGCGCTGCTCCTCAGTGTTTTCGGCGGCCTCGATGAAGATGCAGTTCGCGGGGCAGGCTGCGGCGCACAGGAAGCAGGCCACGCACTTCTCCAGGCCGTTCTCGTCGCGCTGCAAGACGTGGGCGCCGCGGTAGCGCTGCTCAAGCACCGCTCCGCGCAGGGAGCCCTTGCCGTCGGGATAGTTCTCCACCTGCGTGGGTTCGAAGATCTCCCGGAAGGTGATGCTCATGCCCTTGGCAATGCCGGCAATGTTGCGCACGATCGACATGAGGCCAGTATACGATGGACCTTCAATGCCGGGCGCCGGGGGGCGCGGACTGGCCGCGGTTGTTGGCCGGAGGAGTGGTGACGGGCCGGCGCTCGACGCGAGGCTTCACAAACTGCCGGCAGAGCGGCGAATCCTGGCCGCGGGCAAGACCCGGAACGGCATCCGGCGCACGGCATAGCCGCTGCTTCATGGCGTCGGCGTCCTTGCCGCTCAGCGATTTGGTCCGCTCCAGGCGGCTGAAGGGGTCAAGATCGTAGCGGTAGATAAAATCATTGGGCGGCTTCTGCGGGCCATAGTCGAAGTGATTCCAGGTGCTTATGAATTCCCGCCCATTAGGCTCGGCCAGTCCCGCGTAGACCTGGGTCCAGGCCACGCCGGCCGGCGTGCTTGCGGTCCAAACGGGCACGCCCTGCCCGCCGCGCATCCATCGCGCCGTCCACATGTGGTGCGGAAGGTCATAGTAAAAGGCGGTGAAATAGGTATTCGCGGCACACTCGCTGCAATTGTCATAGAGAACGGCGGGCTCGGGCGGCGCGCCGTCCAAAAAGCGCATCCAGTCCAGCCAGCGCAGGTTTACGCCCGTGAGCAGAGGCGCAACCACATGGCTGGTGAGCGATACGTTCCACACGGTGAAGGTGTCCGCGTTGGCGGGCGACTGCGGTGTGGCGCGCAGCGTGGTGACCACCAGCGCCGCATCGTACTCGACGCCGATCTCGCGGATCGCGGTCCACTTTTCGGACTCCAGAGACCGCGTAACCCAGACGATCACGTCCTGATCCTTCTGCGCGTGGAAGTCCATCCAGCGGAAGGGATCGGGCTGCTGGGCAGGCAAGGGAGCTGCCACGGCCAGCGTTGCCGCGATCAGAAGAGAAAGAAGCCAGGAGGAGACTGCCCGCATGAATTTAGGTATAGCAGACAGGCGCCGTAACAAGGCGCACATTTCCCAGGTCCGAAAATCCGGACCTGGGGCACCCATTGATTTGTGGATGGTCAGATCTGCGCCACCCGCCACTTCATTGAACGAGAATCTTCTATTAACTGGGACGAACGAATACCAAACTGACCCCTCCTTCAACACATTGCCGATAATCATCCGGTTTTCGTTCGATACAAAAACGACGATATAGTCAACTTCCTCTAAACTAATTTCACAGCCTCTCAGTGTACTGACTGACAGATTACCTGCAACGCCTTCAAGCAGGAGTGCGGTTTTGAAACCCCGCTCCTGCTTGTACTTCATCAGTTTAGGAAGCTTATCGCTAACTGCCCGCCGAAGTCTTTCGCTTTGTAGAGCTTTCTGGTTCTCTGGTTGTTGAGGTATGCGCCCGACATTTCCATTCATCTGCGCGCCATCCCCACCACACGTAAGTCTTATCTTATGCCCTTTATATTCAGTCTGTTCGGAACTGTCCACCAGTAGCAGCTTCGGGGCGGTCTTCACTACCCAGGATGAAAGATCGCTGACAAATTGCGCCCTACTACGTTTCGTCACTAGGGAATCCACTATTATTGGTGGAACAGCAAGAATATAATAGCGATCGCCGGGAAGTCGCTTTCTACAGCCAGTATTGATCAAATCGACGATATCGTAAGACCTTTTCACATACTCAATCTGCCCATCAAAAAATTCAACAATGGTATGCTCAACCGCAATTTTGTCATTTTCATCTCTGCTGGAAACCAGAACGAAGTCAATGTCAGGAGTGCTTCGATTTAACTCATCAGGCGATTCAGACTCCACGTATTTTATGTCCGTGAGAGACCTTAGAATGGTAATAAAAGCGTCGCATGCGTTCTGTTCGTTCAGTTTCTTCATAATCTACGGCTTTCGATCTCTGGAAGGGGGTGTCGATTTGTGCTGTGACGTGGGAGCGTCGGGAATAGAACCGAAAGTTTTTTTAGAGATCGACTCTGTTTCACCCCACTCCTTTAGGACATCTAAGGGTATAGAGGCATTGTTCATAATGTAATCAAATTCGGTGTTGACTAAATTAAGCTTCAGAAACTCACAGTCTTTAGTGCATGCGTTAGAGACTATATTCTCCCCCGAAAGTAGATCTCGTATGCTGTAGCTTACGTATGCGGCCCCAGGAGCGATGATGATCGTGTTCAATTCAGCGATACAGCTATTTCGGCCAGGGCTGTAATCCAACTTCTCCAGTGTCACACTCTTCCCCGTCACACTATTGTCGTTGATGTCAGTGTTCTCTTTCACATAGGTGTCAGCAACAGCCTTGCAGTGCATTCGTTCTTGGAAAATCCGGCTGTCATGGGACTGACGATAGCTATTCTGTGACTGCCTGTAGACGTTAAAGCCCTCTGTGGCCGCTGCACCAAGAACGATACCGGCTATGAGTGCCATTATCGTGAATTTGCGAGTCATCATCGTTTTGGCCTGGCGGGAGACATGGTACCCCATCCTCCCTTGTGATTCCCCTGGCGACACAGTTCCCGACGTGCTCAACAAAGTGGCCCAGGACACCGGAGATAAAATTCTCTCCTTGGGTTGCAACTCTAATCCAGAGCAGCCCGGTAGTCAAATGGCGAAGCGTTGCCGGTGAGGCCTTCGGCTTGGCAATTGCGGGTCGCGTCGATGCGCATCCCGGAGCCATAGCGCGGCGCGGCTCAGGCGATGGCTGCGATGCCGTTTTTGGCGGCCAGGGTGAGCAGTTTGGCGGCTGGTCCACGCGGCTGCTTTTCGCCGCGCTCCCACTTGCTGACGACCCCCGTGGTCACATTCAGATGAGCCGCGAAGACGGCCTGGCTCACCGCCGCTTTGGCGCGGATGCGGCGAATGGCGGCCGGAGAGAGTTCCATGACTGGGGTGAGACATGCGTGGTCGAATTCGCGCATGGTCTTGCTGTCAATCGCGCCAGCCTGATGCAGGTCCGACATGCTTTCATGCAGCGCCGCGAGTGCTTCGCTAGGGTTTGCCTTCATAGGGACATTATAGCTCTTAGAACCATAGACTGCAAGAGACTGAGGAGAGAAAAAACCTGTGCGGCAATTTCCGGCAAGTCGCGGATACTCGACTCAACCAAGAGTGCTTCGCTGCATCCCCTTCACAGCCCCAATTTGGCCCAGATCGCGTCGATTTTGGCTTTGGTGGCGCGGTCCATTTCTATCATGGCGGGCCAGGGACGGGTGAAGCCTTCGGCTTGCCATTTTCTGGTGGCGTCGATGCCCATCTTGGAGCCGTAGTTGGGCAGGCGGGAGGCGTGGTCGAGCGAGTCGATGGGGCCGAGGGTGAATTGGATGTCGCGTTCGGGGTCGATGTTGTTGGCTACTCTCAAGACGACTTCGGGGATGTTCTGCACGTCGCAGTCCTCGTCGACAACAATGATGATTTTGGTGAACATGGCCTGGCCGAGGGACCAGATGGCGTTCATTACCTTGCGCGCATGGCCGGGATAACTCTTGCGGATGGAGACCAGCATGAGGTTGTGGAAGACGGCCTCGACGGGGAGGTTGATGTCGACGATTTCGGGGATGGTCATGCGCATGGCGGGGAGGAAGATGCGCTCGACGGCCTTGCCCATCCAGGCGTCCTCCATGGGCGGCGCGCCGACGATGGTGGCGGCGTAGATGGGGTTCTTGCGGTGGGTGATGCAGGTGAGGTGAAAGACCGGGTACTCGTCGGTGAGGGTGTAGAAGCCGGTGTGGTCGCCGAAGGGGCCTTCGGGGCGGAGTTCGCCCAGCTCGACGTAGCCTTCAAGCACAATTTCGGCGTGGGCCGGGACTTCGAGATCGACGGTCTCGCACTTCACGATCTCCACCGGCTTGCCGCGCAGGAAACCGGCGATGAGGAACTCCTCGACCTCCGGCGGCGCGGGGACGATGGCTGCGAAGGTGGTGGCGGGGTCGGTGCCGATGGCCACGGCGACCTCGAGGCGCGAACCCTTCAGATTACCCAGAGCAACCTGCGGCACGCCGCCGATGGGACCGTCGGGAATGGCGACCGCGCCGCCGGCCGACTCGGCCATGGCCGCTACGCGGGCGGTGCTGGGATCGGCTTCGGCGGCTGAGGTGGCTGCCGCCCGCAGGGCCTCGCGATAGTGCTCGGCGGCTACCTTTTGCCGCTGCCAGTGCATGCCGGTGGTCTGGCCGTCGTAGACCTGCATGCGGTACATGCCGATGTTGCGCTTGCCGGTGCGCGGGTCGCGGGTATGTACGCAGGGCAGGGTGATGAACCGTCCCCCATCATGCGGCCAGCACTTGAGGATCGGAAACCAGTCGAGGCTGAAGTTTTCGCGCCGGATCACTTCCTTGCACTTGGCCTCTTTGGCGCTCACGGTCTTGGGGAAGGCGCTGGTCAGCGCGCCTAGTTGCGGCAGCATCCTGAGCTTGTCGAGGAAGCCCTCAGGGGCCTTTACGTTCATCAGCCCTTTGATGCGTTCGGCAATCTCATCCAGCCGTTCCACGCCCAGAGCCAGCGCCATGCGCCGCTCGCTGCCGAACTGGTTGATGAAGACCTTGTGGCCGGGATGGCCCTTGACGTTCTCGAAGAGCAGCGCCGGGCCGCCGGGAGCGTAAGGCTGGGGTGCCCCATCCTTTCCGCGTTCTGTGCGGAAAGGGTGGGAACCCGCAACGCCTGAGCCCGCGCCTGCACGCGCTCCAATCTTGGAGACGCGATCGGTGATCTCGGTGATTTCCAGCTCCGGCGAAACTTCTTCGCGGATGCGCCTGAGTTCGCCGGCTTTTCCCAGTGCTTTGATCCAGTCGCGCAAATCGTCGTAAGCCAAGGATGCTCTCCCGTGCGGCGAAGGCCGCGCCTAAGAGCGGTTCTCCAATTCACGTGCCTTGCCAGCGCTGTGCATGGTGGCTTTTTCTTAAGGGAAAAAGCCACTCGGCGGTTGCGGTTTCGGGGTATGGCGATTGGAGAACCGCTGTACTCTCCAGCTTAAAGCGTTTGGGCGGGTTCGAGGAGCGGTTAAGCCAATTGCACGGCGTCCAGAGGAAATCCCAGCCGCTTCCACTCGTCGTAGCCTCAGACCGTCTATTCTCGTCTGCCAGCCAAACGACGGCGAGAAACAGGGGAAGGTCTCATCCTATCGGATGATTCAGTCACGAAATTTGTTTCTCACAATGGAGAATTCGCAGATACATAGACCGAAAAAGCCGCCCGGAGGCGGCTCGTCAGTGGATGGTTGAAACTGCTTCGGAAGCTCTACCGCGCAGCCGGTTGTGAGGAGGGCTGCGATGCGGAAGCCGGCGAAACGGAGGCCGAGTCCTGCTGTCCCTTGGACGCAAACCAGTTGGCATTCCAGAGGTTCTGGTAGAACTGGCCGGTCATCTCCGCGGCGCGGGGGCCGAAGGTGGGGCGGCCGCCTTCGAGGAAGAAGACCGTGACCAGGCTGCGCTGGGGCGAGTCGGACCAGGAGACGAACCAGCCGAAGCGGGTGCCCTTCTCCGAGCAGGTCCCGGTCTTGCCGAAGACCGGCAGTTCCTGGAAGTTGGCGCGCAGCTTGCGGGCGGTTCCGTACTGCACCGCGGCGGCCATGCCGTCCACGAGATCGGGAATGTAATTGGCGATATCCAGGGTCCGCTTGATCTTTGGTTCAAGTTTGGCGGCCTCATCCGGCGAATTCGGGTGCTGCAGATAGTAGAGGGTTCCACCGTTGGCGATGGCGGCCACAAACGCGCCCAGTTGCAGCGGGGTCAGCGCAACGCCCTGGCCGAAGCTGCACATGCGGCCCACGCCTCCTTCGGCGGCGGGCAGCTCCTGGTCGGGATAGACGCCCAACTGCTCGCCATCGATGTGGTAGCCGGCCAACTCGCCCAGGCCGAACTGGTTGGCGTAGCGGCGCACGCGTTCAAAGCCCAGTTCCCGGCCCAGTTCCTCAAAGTAGAGATTGTTGCTCTTGGCTAGCGCCTGGGTCATGTTCATGCGGAAGCCGGCAAGCTGCACCGGCGTATCGCTGGTGACCAGCCTCTCGGAAAGCGCCGCCAGGGCCACGGTCAGCTTGATCGTCGAGCAGGGCTCGGCGCCCGGCGAGAGCGCCAGCTTCTGGTTGACCATGGCCAGTACGCGGCCGTTGGACGGATCGATGACCACGGCGGTGCCGTTCATGTCGCCCAGGGCGTCCATTGCCGCCTGGCGAACCACCGGGTCCTCGCCGGCCGTTACGTCCCCGGCAAAGATATCTCCGTTGGCAAAGGAACTGGCGGTAAACCGCTCATAGTAGCGATGGCGGCGGATTGTGTGGCCTACCCGGCGGACAGTGTGGGCTACGTGGCGGGAAGTGTGGGCTACGCTGCGGGCGCCGGCTTTCGCCGTGCCTTTTGCCGTCAGCCTGGGCTGATGCCGGGCCGGCGCCGCTTTCGCAGCCGCATGGGTTGCTCTGGCGTGGACAGCCCCGGCATGAGTGGTCGAGTGCCTGGTTGCAGGCTTTGCAGCGTGCATCGCGGCATGAGGGCTGCCGGCACGATGGGGTTGGGTCAGGTGCGACTCTGCTGTCTTGGCGTGGTGCGGCGTTTGCTGGGCGTCCAACGCCGCAGCGCTGACAACGCCAAAGCCGAAGCCGCCCGTGGCCAGGACCAATCCCCATGCCAAAATGCGATACAAATTCATCCAGCCAACATCCTCTCAACCATGGAAACCGTGCCGTGCGTTTGCCCTTGGGCAGCACTTCCTGCCATTCTTATCGGCCATTCCACGGGCTGCTTCGAGTCTCAGCCGCGGATGAGAAATCCTTTGTAACCTTGCACAATATACAGAAAGACAATTAGAGCGACTTGCGCTTTCCCTTACCTTCTTGTTTCTTGAACTACTTGCACTATACAACAGCCATGGCTGCCGATTGCAAATGGCTCTAAAGTGTCATGCCTCCTAGAACCGCAACCTGCGCATGAACGTCGGAGTGTCCAGGTCCCGCTGCGCCTCTTCGTCGGGCTCTGAGAAGAGCGCCGCAGCCGGTTGGGCGCCGTTCTCCTCGACCGCAACCGGATCGCTCGTTCCGCTGCCGAACTCCGAAGCATAGTCCCTGGGCAGCGGGGTGTTGGCCGGCTCTTCCTGCATCTCGGCGAAATGCGGCCTGGCCGGCTCGGCTGCCGGCTCCGGCTCAAGCTCCGTGGCAGCCTCCACGTCTGTCCTGGCGGGCTGGTCATCAACGCTGACGGTGGTGGCCACAGCGGGGGTCGAGGACGAGAAAAAGAACGCGGCATCCGCATCAACCGTCTTTTCTTCCTCTTCCTCGTCCTGGCTCAGAAAGCGAGCCGGGGCGGGGGCGGGGGCTGCGGCGGCGGGCTCCTCGAACCAGTTGTCGGGCGCTACAACAGGCACCGAAACCACCGGCGCTTCTTCCACGTTCAACATGCGCGCGCGCCGTTCCGGCATCTGCTCGCGGAAACCCGTGGCGATGACGGTGATCTTGACCTCGTCGCCCATCTTCTCGTCCTGCACCGCGCCGAAGATGATGTTGGCGTCTTCGTGCGCGGCGGACTGGATCAGCGACGAAGCCTGGTTGACCTCGGAGAGCTTGAGCGAACTGGAGCCGGTGATGTTGATGAGGATGCCGCGCGCGCCGTCGATGGCTCCGGCCTCCAGCAGCGGCGAACCCATGGCCGCCTGGGCCGCTTCAATGGCGCGATTGGGGCCGGTGCCGATCGCCATGCCCATCACCGCGTAGCCCATGCCGGCCATGGTGGTCTTCACGTCGGCAAAGTCGCGGTTGATGATGCCGGGGATGGTGATAATGTCGCTGATGCCCTGCACGCCTTGGCGGAGCACATCGTCGGCGATGAGGAAGCTCTCGAAGAAGCCGGCGTCCTTGGCCACCGCCAGCAGCTTCTCGTTGGGAATCACGATCATGGTGTCCACGCTCTCGAGCAGCTCCTTCAGGCCGCGTTCGGCCTGCTGCAGACGGCGCTTGCCTTCGAAGGCGAAGGGCCGGGTAACCACGGCCACGGTCAGGATGCCCATCTCGCTGGCCAGCGAGGCAATCACCGGAGCGGCGCCGGTGCCCGTGCCGCCGCCCAGGCCCGCGGTGATGAAGACCATGTCCGCGCCTTCCAGCGCCTCGATGATCTTCTCCGAGTCCTCCAGGGCGGCGCTGCGGCCAATGTCGGGGTTGGAGCCCGCGCCCAGGCCGGAGGTGAGCCGGACGCCCAGCTGGAGCTTGATCGGAGCCTGAGAGAGCTTGAGCGCCTGCACATCGGTGTTGGCGGCGATGAACTCCACGCCCTCCATGTGGGCCTGGATCATGCGGTTCACGGCGTTGCCGCCCCCGCCGCCTACGCCGATCACCTTGATGCTGGCTCCGCGCACAGGTTGCTCGTGATATTGAATGCGCATTTCACCGGCTTCATTTTTCTCGGGATTCATTGGCTCCTGGACCTCCTGACGGTCAGTAACTGGCTGCAAAGATGGCGCGCAGTTTCGAGCGCAAACTGTTGTTTTCCGCCGGGCGGGTCCCCCGCGTGCGGTGGGCATACAAGAGCATGCCGATGGCCGTGGAAAAGCCGGGATGGGCCAGTTCGCCGGGCATATGGGATAGACGCACCGGCATTCCCGTCCGCGCTTTCACCCGCAACTGGCTCTCGGTTACGTCCAGCATGCCGGGCAGCATGGCCCCGCCGCCGGTGAGCACGCAACCGGCGCCCAGCGCCTTCTCCACGCCGCCCTCCCGTTCCACGCCGCCCTGGCGCAGGCTCTCCTTCACATAGTAAAGAAGCTCGCGCGCCCGAGGCTCCAGGATCTCCGCAATCATGCGCAACGGCAGGGTCGCCGCGGCGCCCGACTGGGGGTTGGCAATCTCAATGGCCGCATCCTGGGGCACGGCTGTTACCACGGCGTTGCCGTACCGGCACTTCAGTTCCTCGGCCTGGGCCACCGGCATCTGCAGCACTGCCGCCAGGTCGTTGGTAAAGTGCGTCCCGCCAATCGGCACCGACCCAGTATGGGCCACGGAGCCCTCGAAAAAAACCACCAGGTCGCTGGAGTGGGCGCCGATGTTCAGCAGGCACACGCCCAGCTCCCGCTCGTCGGCCAAAAGCGTGGCCTCGGCGGCGGCAATCGACTCCAGCACCGCCTCGGTGACTTCAAGCCCCGCCCGGTTGGCGCAGGTGACCGTGCTTTGCAGAGCGCTGCCGGAACAGGTGGCGATGTGCAGGTCCAAATCAAGCCGCACGCCCTCCATGCCCAGGGGGTCGAAGATGCCCGGCTGGCCGTCGACGATGAATTGGCGGCGCAGCAGATGCAGGATCTCGCGATCCGGAGGCCGCTCGAAGACCCGCGCCCGCTCCACGGCGGTGCGCACGTCCTCGCTGTAGATCTCGCGCTTGCGATTGCCCAGATCGAACCCGCCTCTGGTATTGAGCCCGCGAATATGCGGACCGCCTACGCCCACCACGCACTCGTCGATGTTGGCCTCCGCCACCCGCTCGGCCCGCTCGTTGGCCGCTTTCACCGCCCTGGCAGCCGGGGCAAGTTCGCTGATGAGCCCCTTGCGCATCCCGGCAGACTCCACCACGCCGTGCCCGCGATAGCGCAGCGAGCCTTCGTTCACGTCCGCCGCCACCACGCGGGTCCACGCGCTGCCGATGTCCAGCACCACGATCAGGTTGTCCTGTCTTTGGCTCATCGCGCTCACTGGCCCTCGGCCGAGGCCGGACGGGTTGTGGGAGCAGGCTTCCGCTTGCTCATATTCAGCGCGGTGCGTTGGGCCCCGGCGCGCTTCTTGTCCTTTGCCGCCCTGTCCTTTGCCGCAGCGGTTTTCGGCCTGGATGTTGCCTTTCCGGCCGGCTCGCCGCGGCGAGCGCCCGCCTTCAGTTTCTTTACCTTGACTGCCGGTTTGGCAGGCGCCGGCCTGGACTGGGAATCCTCTACCGGCTTCGCGGCCGGCGGCTTGCCGCCCTCCGTGCCCGGCGCGGCCTGATCGCCCACCGTGGATCGCGCGGCGTTGGCGCCGTGGATCATCTCCAGCACCACCTGCCGGTCGTAGCGCAAATCCACCGCCGCCAGCTTCGGATACTGCTGCCGCCACTCCGCGATGTGCGCCTTGTAGCGCTGGTAGCGCTCCAGAAAGCGGTCATCGCCAAAATGAGCCAGAATGTCGTCGCCCTGCTCGGGCATCAGCACGCGGGCGTCCTCGGGATCGGTCAGGTCTATTTCGGAGATCTGCTCGGATAAGTGCTGGTTGTTGGCGTCCAGCTCCGCCAGCAGGCGCTCATACACCGCCATCCGCGCCTTCCGGCTGGCCAGCGGGTCGCGGGGATCGATGCCCGTCACCACGGGAAACGAATAGTGGTGCTGGGCCATCGCGGACGCCGGCATGGTGAGCAAAACCCCGTTCGCATCCACCAGGCCAATTTGCTGGTCCTGGCGCACAAAGGCCACCGGCTGCCGCTCCACCACCTGGATGTGAATCTGATCCGGGAGCAGCCGCATCACCGTGGCCCGCTCCACCCAGGGAATCTCTTCCAGCTGCCTGCGCCGGTCACTGAGGTCGACAAAGAAGATATTGCGCCCGATATCTTCGCCGAAGACCGGCAGCATCTGGGCGCGGCTCACTTCCGTCAGCCCGGTGGCCTGGATGTTGCCGGTCCCGGCGATGCGGAAGCGCGCGTCGCGCTCCAGATAAGTTTTGAGAAGAAAGGCGCCCGTGGCCAGCCCGCCCAGGACGATGAGCGTGCCCAGCCCCAGAAACACGCGCCCCACTTTGCTCGCCGGCCGCCACCAGGGCCCATTTGGCGAATTGTTGCCTGGCCCGCCGTAGCGACCTCCGCCGAAGCGGTTTCCACCAGTGTAGGGGGGTCCGTAGCCATCCAGGTCGGCCATATCCAGAGGCATTCCGGGTCCGCCGCGGCGGACGCCTCCCCGTGGGGACACACCCTGCTCTCTGCGCCGGAAGCGGGACTCCGCGGGCGCTTCATCCTCCCATACCAGGGGACGGGTTCGGTTACTGCGTTGAGTCGTCACGCCTGAGCAAGGTCGTGAGAGTCGCCAGCTTCAACTATAGCCCGCGGCTTGCCGGCTTTTATCCGCAGGAAATACGGGGGGAATCCGCACCGTTACGGGTGTATCGTTTCGAGACAGTTGTTGAGGCGAACAGGGGTCAGTCTGTCTATAACGCTTTACATATCATGCGATACGTTATATTCTATCTAAAGATGATTCAGAGCTTCAAGGACGCCGGTACGAAGGAGCTCTTTGAGACGGGTACCAATAGGCGCTGGGTAACCATTCAGGCGGTTGCTCTCCGCAAGCTGGACCAAATTGAAGCTGCTATCAATCTGAACAACCTGCGCGTTCCTCCGGGCAATCGGCTGGAACCGCTTAAAGGTGACCGTATCGGCCAACACAGCATCCGAATCAACGATCGATACCGCATCTGCTTCGCTTGGAAGGTTGACGGGGCGCACGAGGTCGAGATCACGGATTATCACTAACGGCAAGGAAAGGAAAGGAAAGGTAAGTTTGACTATCAGCAGACCAACTGCCGGATGGAACCTACAGAGGGTCAGCACGCATCCCGGCGAGATGTTGCGAGAAGAGTTTCTTATTCCACTCGGCATTTCACAGAATGCCTTGGCACTGAAGATCCGGGTACCTGCAACCCGCATTGGCGAAATCATCCATGGCAAGCGGGCGATCACGCCGGATACCGCGCTTCGCCTGGCTCGCTACTTCGGCAACAGTCCGGAGTTCTGGCTAAACCTTCAGCAAATGCATGACCTGTCAAAAGCCAAACTCGAATTGAGCAAAACGATCGAGCGCGATGTGGAGGCCTACGCCGGGGCTTGATCCCTGTTGCAGAAACCGACTCACCGAAGAAATGGTTCTGCAGTCACGAGACTTCAGGCACATTTCCGGCGTCAGCGGCTCCAGATTATCTCTCTAAACTCGCTTTTCGATTAAGCCATCTCCAGCGCCGCCAGAATCTGCGGAGCCAACTGGCTCACGTTTCCTGCGCCGAGGGTAAGCACCAGGTCGCCTTCGCGGACTTCGGCGGCCACCAACTGGATAGCGGCGCCAAACTCCGGGGCATAGTGAACGGTTGGTCCCTGAATCCGGCTGGCCAGCCGCTCCGCTGTCACGCCGGGGATGGGTTCCTCGCTGGCGGCGTAGATGGGCAGCACGATCACGGTGTCCGCGTCTCGAAACGCTCCACTGAACTCCTCCAAAAGATCAAGGGTACGGGAGTACCGGTGGGGCTGAAAGACCACGTATACCCGCCGGTGGCCGCATTCTCGCGCGGCGGCCAGCGTGGCGCGAATCTCCGTGGGATGGTGGCCGTAGTCGTCCACCACGGTCACGCCGCGCGCCTGGCCGCGCTGCTGAAAGCGCCGGTCCACGCCGCGAAAATGATGGAGCCCCTCGGCAATTTTTTCCGGCGAAACCTCAACCTGGCGGGCAATGGCCACCGCGGCCGTGGCGTTGAGCACGTTGTGGCGTCCGGGCACATGCAGTTCAAATGGCCCCAGCGGTCCCTCCGCCGTCGTTACCAGGAAGCGCGCAAAGCGCCCTTGGCCGGCCTCAAGAAACTCCAGCCTGTAGTCGGCCTCCGCCGCAACTCCGTAGGTAAGAACGCGGCGGCGGGCGCGGGGCAGGATGGCGGCCAGCAGAGGATTGTCCAGGCAGGCGGTCACCGCTCCGTAAAACGGCACCTTGTCCATGAAGGCCAGAAAGGCATTCTCCACGTCGGCCATGTCGTGGTAGCAGTCCATGTGCTCGCGGTCCAGATTGGTGACCACGGCCAGGATGGGCGAGAGCTTGAGAAAGGAGCGGTCGCTCTCGTCGGCCTCGGCTACCATGTATTGCGTCGTACCCAGCCGGGCGTTCGAGCCCAGGGCGTCCACGCGGCCGCCCACCACCACCGTGGGGTCCAGGCCTCCGGCGGCCAGCACAGAGGCCACCATCGAGGTAGTCGTCGTTTTGCCGTGCATGCCGGCGATAGCGATGCCGTATTTCAGGCGCATCAGCTCGGCCAGCATCTCCGCGCGCTGGATGACGGGAATCTTGCGCGCATGGGCCTCAACGACCTCAGGATTACCGGCGCCGACCGCCGAACTGGTAACCACTACCGTGGCCCCGGCTACGTGCGCGGCATCATGACCTTCATAAATTGTCGCGCCCAGTTGGGCCAGCCGGTCGGTCACCGGCCCGCGGCGCAGATCGGAGCCCGAAACCTTCATCTCCAGGCTGAGCAGAATCTCCGCAATGCCGCTCATGCCGATGCCGCCGATACCGATGAAGTGCGCGTGCTGGGAGGTGGTAAACATGGAAGATGAAACTCCACTGTACCACTCGCGCCGGGAAGCGCACTGCCCGCTAGAGCAATCTCCTATTCACCAGCACACGTAAGGACCAGCTTCCCTGACCCCAGATGCTAGTTTCCTATTCCCTATTCCCTATTCCCTATTCCCTATTCCTTATTCCCTGTTCCCTGTTCCCTGTTTCCTGTTTCCTGTTCCCTGACCCCTGTTATTCAGGCAGCGTGTACTCCAGGTCGTACGAATGCTGCCCGTTTTCCATATGAATGGTGAACGTGCCTGCTATGCCTTTCAATTCTCCCGTCCCTGAACCCGGCACCACGAGTACCGTCATCTTCTGCCCGCTCTGATCCATGGTGGCTGAGTGCTGCAATGCGAAGCTGCCGTGCTTTCCCTGGAGCGTGCCGGTGACCACTTCGATGGCTACGTATCCGGCAGCTCCCTGCTTCGGATCTCCGCCTGAAAACATCTCCCCTTTACTGGTGGCTTCAAGATCGCCGTGAATCTGTTTGACGCTGGAGAAGCGGCTGATCCCTTCGGCCGGCGCAGGAGTGAGCGGCTGAATATTCACAGTGAAGGTGCCGTGCGCATGGTGGGTCATCGGGGTCTCCTTTTGCTGTGCGGGCGCAAGCGGTGAGAGCAATGCGAGGGCAAGAACCACAGAGGTCAGCGGCATAAACAAAATAGTACGATAACCTGAATCCATGTGCCAGACTGCCGAGTTTCTTCAGGTGCTCCGCCGCAACGGTCACGTTCGCGACCCGCAGGCTCGTCTTGTGCCCATGCAGGGCGGCGTATCGAGCGAAATTTATCTCGTCGAAGACGGCGCGCGGAAGTTCGTGGTCAAGCGGGCTCTGGCCAGGTTGAAGGTCATGGACGATTGGTTTGCCGACGTGGGGCGTAACCGCAGCGAGCGGGATTACATGGAGTGCGTGGGCCGTATGATGCCGGGCGCCGTTCCGCAACTCTATTTTTCCAGCGCGGATGATGGCTACTTTGGCATGGAATATCTCGGCGAAGATTTTGTGAATTGGAAGCACCTGCTGCTAGCCGGCGAGTTCTCATCCAGCCATGCTGCACTCGCCGGGCGCATCCTGGGTGAAATCCATCGCCGCACAGCCGGGGACGAGGAACTGCGAAAACAGTTCGATACGACGCAAAATTTCCACCAGCTTCGCGTCGAGCCGTATCTGCTCACCACCGGAGAGCGGCATCCGAAGCTGCGCTCGCTCTTCGATGCCGAGGCGCATCGGATCGAAGCCACGCGCGAGGCGCTGGTGCATGGAGATTTCAGCCCCAAGAACATTCTGATTCGCGGCGATCGCCTGGTGCTGCTGGACTGCGAGGTAGCGTGGTATGGCGATCCGGTCTTCGACGTCGCATTTTTCCTGAATCATCTCTTTCTGAAATCGTTGCATCACGCACCGAGGCGCAGTGGAGGCGATGAGATGGTGGATGCGTTCTGGCGCGCCTACGTGCGGGAGTGCTCCGCCGCGGATGCCCTGGCGATAGAAAAGCGGCTCGTGCCCTTGCTGCTGATGCTGCTGCTGGCGCGCGTGGACGGCAAATCTCCGGTGGAATACCTCGCCCCGCCCAGGCAGGAATTCATCCGCGCCTTTGTCGCCAAGCACCTGCCCTCGCCGCCGCGGAATCTTGCCGCGCTGCGGGAAATCTGGTTTGAGCAAATAGTAGCTTCAGAATCCATTGAGGCCCATGCATGAAAATCACTTCGATCGAAGCCTGGCAGATATACGACTCGCGCGGCGTGCCCACCGTGGAAGCCGAAGTAACTCTGGCCAACGGCATCCGCGGACGGGGTCTTGCCCCATCCGGCGCATCCACCGGGCAGTTTGAGGCCATTGAATTGCGCGACGGCGATCCCAGGCGATTTCGCGGCAAATCCGTTTTCAAGGCCATTGCCAACATTCAGAATGAAATAGCCCCCGCTCTCTGCGGCGCAATTGTTTTTGAACAGGCTGCGCTGGATAAAAAGCTGATCGAACTCGATGGCACGCCCAACAAGAGCCGGCTGGGCGCAAACGCCATCCTGCCGGTATCGATGGCCCTGGCCAACGCCGCCGCCGCGGCCCGCAACCAACCTCTGCACGCCTACCTCGGCCAGGGACAAGGCACGCTGCTGCCGGTTCCCGAGATCCAGATCATCGGCGGCGGCGCGCACGCCAATTGGCGGACCGACGTGCAGGATTTTCTGCTCATCGCCATCGGCGCGCGGAATTTTGAACAGGTTATGGAGATCACGCATAACGTCTACCATGCGGCGGGCGACATTTTGCGCGAACGCAACAAGTATTTCGGCATCGCCGACGAGGGCGGATTCTGGCCGGAGTTTGCGCGCAACGAGGACGCGCTGGAGCTTCTGGTTGAAGCCATCCGCCGCGCCGGCTATACGCCGGGCCGCGAAGCCGCCATCGCGCTGGATATTGCCGCCAGCGATCTCTATAACGAGGAAACAAAACGCTACAGCTTCAACCTGGAACAGCGCACGTTCACATCAGGCGAGTTTTGCGCCTTGATGGCGGACTGGTGTAATCGCTTTCCCATTGTTTCCATCGAAGACCCCATGGCCGACACCGACTGGGAAGGCTGGCGCGCGATCATGGAGAAGCTGGGCAAGTCCATCCAAATCGTCGGCGACGATCTGTTCACGACCAACGTGCAGCGCATCCGCAAGGGAATCGAAAACAAGGCGGCCAATGCCGTACTGATCAAACTGAACCAGATCGGCACGGTAACAGAAACCATCGAGGCCATTCGCCTGACCCAGGCCGCGGGCTGGCAGCCGATCGTCTCGGCGCGTTCCGGAGAAACCGAGGACGCGTTCATCTCACATCTCGCCGTGGCCACCAACGCCGGGCAGCTTAAAGTAGGTTCCTTCTCGCGCAGTGAGCGCATGGTGAAGTGGAATGAGATCCTGCGCATCCAGCGCGACCTGGGCGCCCGCGCAAAATTCGCCGGATTTCAGCCCCACGCGTAAACCTGGGGAGCAAAGCTTCTTTTCACCGGAGGGGCCGCTTAGTTGTTGATTTTGTTGAGCTTTCATCAGCAGGCGTTCGCCCGGGCGGTTACCGGGAAGTACCCTTGGCCGTGAATTACGCGGAAAAATCTTGCCCTTTTCCTTGCCGTGAACGATTCTTGAAAAAAGACCGCAACTAATCTGCGGAAATGCTGTCTGAATGATCAGAAGCCGGCGGGGTGAGAAACCCATAGGCCGGATGGTGCTGAGGACGGAGGCGACTCCGGGTCCCAGGTCTGGATCGGCAAGACGGGGCAGCACATGGAGGATTTTATGCGGAGTATGCGACTGGTTGTGATAGCGATGCTTCTGGCTCTGCCGTTTGCAGTAACTGCAGCGGCCCAAGTGGATGTGGGTGTGGGAGTCGGCCCCGCGGTCGTTCCCGCTCCGGATGAATACGGTCCCCCGGTTTGCGATTGGGGCTACTACTCTTACTACCCCTATGCCTGCGCCCCCTACGGCTTTTACGGGCCGGGATGGTTCAACGACGGCATCTTCATCGGCGTCGGGCCGTGGTACGGCTGGGGCTGGGGTCGCGGCTACGGTTGGGGTCGCGGCGGCTGGGGTCGCGGCGGATACGGCTACGGACGCGGTGGCTACGGCGGCCATGGCGGATATGCGGGGCGCGGTGGATATGGCGCCCGTGGCGGATATGCGGGGCGCGGTGGATATGGCGCCCGTGGCGGATATGCGGGTCGCGGAGCTTACGGCGGCACGGGTCGCGGTTATGCCGGCGGATCTCGCGGCTACAGTGGCGGAGCCCGTGGATCAGGCGGCGCGGCTCATGGATATAGCGGCGGTGGGCACGCGGGCGGCGGAGGTGGTGGTGGCGCCCACGGCGGCTTCAGTGGCGGCGGCGGCCATGGCGGCGGTGGCGGACACCGGTAAAATCTGAGACATTCCCCAGAGCTGCGGCTTTCCGCAGAAAGGCCCGTCTGCTTCGGCAGGCGGGCCTTTTTCGTTGCCCTGAAAACGGGGATCTCCGTCTTTTTTTCTACCTCGCCTGTGCGCCGCGGGAGACTCTTTCCGCAGCCAATCCGGCCAGCCTGTCGGCGATCTGCTCGGCAGCTGCGGGATGAGCCTGGTTTCGCGCCGCATCGGCCATGGCCGCCAGTTGCTTCGGCGAGGTCAGCAGCCCGATAAGCATATCCAGCAATTTGCCGGGAATATTCAAATCCTTCTCAACCAGGAATACGGCGGCACCGGCATCCACCATGGCCTCGGCATTGCGCCGCTGGTGCTCGTCGGCCGCTGCGGCAAAGGGCACCAGCAGGCTCGGCTTGCCGGCGGCTGCCAGTTCGGCCACGGTGGAGGCGCCGCTGCGCGCCATCACCAGATGCGCCCGGGCGAAGCGCTCCGGCATATCGTCCAGAAAACCCCGCACCTGCCAGCGAGCCGGATCGGCACCGCTGGCCTCATAAGCCGCCTGGGTTTGCTCGGCGTGGCGCGCGCCGCTCTGGTGCAGTACCGTGAGCCCCGGAACCGCATCGAGCAGCGCCGCAATCAGCGGAGGCAAAACGGCGTTGAAGATGCGCGCGCCCTGCGACCCGCCAAAAACCAGCAGGTGGGGCGCGTAAACGCTGGGCGGCTCAAGCGTAAAGAACTCCGGGCGCACCGGAATGCCGGTAACCTCGCAATTGTGAAACCACCTGGACGCCGAGGTAAAGTTGACCGCCGCTGCGTGCACCTTCCTGCCAACCAGCCGGTTGGCCAGCCCTGGCATGGCGTTGGGTTCGAAGGCCATAGTGGGCACCTTGAGCTGGAGCGCCGCCGCCATTGCCGGGCCGGAGGCGTAGCCGCCCACGCCAAAGACCACATCGGGCCTGAACTCGCGGATCAGCCTCCTGCACTCGGAGATGCTGCGCGGCAGTTGCATGAGAGTCCGCAGCCGCGTGAGCAGCGATACGTTTTTGAGCGGACCCACTTTAATCAGGCGCAAATTGAAGCCCGCCTCGGGCACCAGGCGCGTCTCCATGCCCCGCGCGGTGCCTACAAAAAGGACCTCAGCTTTGTGCCGCGCAACCAGCTCGCGCGCCACGGCCAGCGCGGGTATGATGTGGCCGCCCGTGCCGCCTCCGGCAATCAGTACGCGCAGTTCCGCCAAGCTCAGTCCACCTTCTTTGAAATGTTGAGCAGAATGCCGATGCTGGCCAGGGTCACAAAGACCGAGGTCCCGCCGGAGGAGATCAGCGGCAGCGGAATCCCCTTGGTGGGCACCAGCGCAAGCACCACGCTGATATTGAAGAAGGCTTGCAGCAGAATCGCCGTGGTGATGCCGAAGGCGGTGAGCCGCGCAAAGGGGTCCTTGGAGCGAAACCCCGCGCGCAGGCCGCGCACGCCCAGCATTACGAAGAGCCCCAGAATCACGATGGCGCCGATCAAGCCCATCTCCTCGGCGATGTTGGCAAAGATGAAGTCGGTGGAGGCCTCGGGCAGGTAGAAGAGCTTCTGCATGCCTTCCATGTAGCCGCGGCCGGTAACGCCGCCGGTGCCTACGGCGATCAGCGACTGGCAGATGTGGTAGCCGGCGCCCCCGGCGTCCTTTGCATCGCAGTTCTGATTGAAGAAGACCAGCATGCGCTGCAAGCGCCAGGGAACCCAAAGTAGCAGCGCGGCCAGCACAGGCGCCCCCACACACACGCCGGCCAGCAGGTACTTCCACGCGATCCCTGACAGAAACAGCATCATGGCGGTCACGCCGGCCAGAACCAGCGCCGTGCCCAGGTCGGGCTGGCAAACAATCAAAACAACAAAAACCAGCGGCATGAGAATGGCAGGCCCGAGCGTGTGTTTCCACTCGTTCATTGCGCCCAGCCGCGTGTGCAGAAACCAGGCTAGAAACAGCACCAGCACCGGCTTGGCGATCTCAGAGGGCTGAAAGGTGAACTGCCCGCCAAAGCGGATCCAGCGATGGGTGTTGTGCGAGCCGGGAAAAAAGTAGACCAGCACCAGCAGCAGCGTAGTCACGCATAGGGCGGGATAGATGAACCTGGGAGAGTTATAGAGGCTGCAGTCCACGTGCATGAGGACCAGCAGGGCCGCCACGCCGGCCAGCGCCCAAAGAGCCTGCCTGCCGACATACGCATAGGGAGAGTGAAAACGCTCCTGCGCCACCACGGCCGAGGCGGAAAAGACCATCACCAGTCCGGCCACGATGAGCAGCATGGTGATGAAGAATAGCCACTTATCGACCCCTACGCGGTATGGCATGCCTTCCTTCCCTGCCATTCACCGACCAGGTCCTTGAAGACGCGGCCGCGGTGCTCGTAGTTTTCGAACTGGTCAAAACTGGAGCAGGCCGGCGCCAACAGCACCACCTCGCCCGGATGCGCGGCAGAGGCCGCCGCGCTCACCGCATTTTCCAGCGTCTCGCAGGACTGGATGGTGACCACCCCGCGCAGTTCGGACTCGATCTTGGCTGCCGCCGTGCCGATGGTGTAGACAGCGCGCACCCGTTCCCGCAGCAGGGTCGCCAGTTGCGTGTAGCTGGAGCCTTTGTCCTTGCCGCCCAGAATGAGGTGAATGCCCGAGTCGAAGGCGGCTACGGCCTTGGCCGTCGCGTCCACATTGGTGGCCTTGGAGTCGTTGTAGAACGCAACGCCGTTGACCGTGGCCACGAACTCCAGCCGGTGCTCGACCGCCTGGAAGCTCTCCACGGCCTGGCGAATCGCCTCCGCCGGGGCCCCGGCCAGCCGGGCCGCAACCACCGCGGCCAGCACGTTCTCCACGTTGTGCGCGCCCTTGAGCGGGATTCCGCTCAGAAGCATCACCCTTTCCGTCGCCGCGTCCCTGCCCGGACGGTAGACCACATAGCCATTTTCCAGCCAGGCTCCCCGCTCGACCGGATGCTCTACGGAGAACCAATAGACTTTGGCGGCCGAGCGGGCCGCGGCCTCGGCGGCGCGCTCATTGTCGGCATTCAGCACCACGCTGTCGTGCTCGTCCTGCGCGGCAAAGATGCGCTCCTTGGCCAGCGCATAGTTCTCGAAGCTGCCGTGCCGGTCCAGGTGGTCGGGCGTAATGTTCAGGATCACGGCAATGCTGGGATGAAACTGGTCAGTGCTTTCAAGCTGGAAGCTGGAGACCTCGAGCACAGACCAGGTTTCGTCCGTGCTTTCTTCGATCAACCCCACCACCGGGAAGCCGATGTTGCCCCCTACCAGGGTGGGAATGCCGGCCTTCTTCAGGATTTCGCCCACCAGCGCGGTGGTCGTGGTCTTGCCGTTGGAGCCGGTAATGGCCAGCATTTTGCCCTTGAGAAAGCGGGCGGCCAACTCGAGTTCGCCGATCACCGGCAGGCCAAAGCTCTTCACCTGCGCCAGTTCCGGCGTATTCAGCGGCACGCCGGGGCTCACCACGATCAGATCCTGGCGGCGAAAGGTGAGCAGGCCGTGGCCGCCGGCCTCCACCATGATGCCCTCCTCCAGCAGGGCGGGAATGTCTTTGGCCAGCGCTTCGGCGCTGCGTAGGTCGGAAACCGTGACCTGGGCGCCGCGCCGGCGCAGAAACAACGCTGCCGCAAGACCGGATTTACCCAGTCCCACGACCAGAACTTTCTTGCCTTTGAGTTCCATCACAGGCATTGATCCTCAGGCTTCCGCGACCTCTCTATTGTGCACCGTACGGTGCTCCGCGCGGACCATCTCTAACGCAGTTTCAGGGTGGTGAGTGCAAACAATGCAAACACCAGGGCGCCGATCCAGAAGCGGGCAATGATTTTGGACTCTTGCCAGCCCATCTGCTCGAAATGATGATGCAACGGAGCCATCTTGAAGATACGCTTCTTGTTGCGCAGCTTGTAGCTGCCCACCTGCAGCATTACTGAAACCGCTTCCAGAATGAAGATGCCGCCGATAAACGGCAGCAGAAGTTCCTGGCGAATGATGACGGCCACCGTGCCGATGGCGCCGCCCAGGGCCAGCGATCCCACGTCGCCCATGAAGATCTCCGCCGGATGGGCGTTATACCAGAGAAAGCCGATGGAAGCGCCCACCATGGACCCGCAAAAGACGGTCAGCTCGCTGACCATGGGCATCCGCCGCATCTCCAGGTAGTCGGCAAAAACCACGTGGCCGCTGACGTAGGTAAGTACGGCCAGGGCGCCAGCGGCGATGATGGTGCAGCCGATGGCCAGCCCGTCCAGCCCGTCGGTTAGGTTCACGGCATTGGACGAGAAAACCAGCACCAGCGTCACAAAGACCACGAAGGGCAGAAACGCCAACAGGCCCAGATGCGGGACCGTGGCGGGCCAGCTATGCCAGAGCAGGTCGGGGCGCCAGCTCTTGACGAACGGCACCGTCAATTGTGTGGAAAAAAACTTGAACTGTTCAAGGGCCACCAGCGCGATGGCCACCAGGGCTCCGGCCAGCCCCTGCCACAACAGTTTGGCGCGCGCCGTCAGTCCCAGGCTGCGCCGCTGCACCACCTTGATGTAGTCGTCGGCAAAACCGATGGCTCCGTAGGCCAGGGTCGAGAAGACTGTGATCCAGACAAACCAGTTCGATGGGTCGGACCACAGCACCGTGGGCAACAAGATCGCAATCGCAATGAGTACGCCGCCCATGGTGGGAGTGCCCGACTTCTTCAGGTGCGACTGCGGCCCGTCCTCGCGGATGAACTGGCCGATCTGGAACTCGCGCAGCTTCTGGATCACCCAGGGACCGATGAACAGCGTGATCAACAGCGCCGTAAGGGAAGCAAAGGCAGTACGAAAGGTAAGATAGCGGAAGATCCGGAAGGGGTGAAAGTACGGAAACAGCTTTTCGTAGAGCAGCCAGTAAAGCAAGTGGCCTCCAGAGCCGGAAGAAGGCGGGTTTCAGGTTGATTTTACAGGGACGGGGGCTGCCGGAACCGTGGAAATCGCGCACTTCGGAAGTGCTGCTTGATAATAGGCGCCATTCAGGTCCCCAAGGATGGCATTCAGTTTTAACTTGCATTGGTTGACGGGATGAGCTATAGTTCTTGCATATCCCCCCGCGATCTTCGGTGACCGGGTGCAGGCCGCCATCGGGCGGCTTTGCTTTTTTCTGCCTACGACACCAATTGGTGTCGAGTGTTGTGTATCTAAAGTCCTATGGCTTGCTTCTGGGCGGCTGTATGTTGTATCGAGCAATCAAGGTTCGCCTCATGTTCTCCTTGTAATCCTGGAACTCGTGGCGCATCTGCACCAGTTGCTGGTCAAGTTGCAGGCGTAGCTTGAAGTCGTCGAAAAATACTCCTTCCATGGTGGAGCACGTCAGTAGTAGTGTGAACACCTCCGTGGCCCATGAACGGGCGTCGGTCCCCCCTGTGTAATTGACTTTCATTTCGCGGGTACCCGGCGTGTCTTCAAATACGACGCGACTTGAGAACGACATTGGTGTGGGGTGGGAGCCAGTCTCAGAGAGCCAACCGTACTGCTTGTGAAGTTCGTTCAACCCTTTGAAAAGGTTATCTTTTTTCGAGTCTTCAAATGCCTTCTTAAAAGCCTTGTCACCTCCAGGTTCGTTTTTCTCAAGCCAAGTTTTCTGGAGCACGGGATCTTTCAGCATATGATGGCCGTGGGCGACACATTCGACGGCGTCTCGGAGCAAAGATCGCGCTTCTTGAAGGCATCCAGCGAAGGCAAGCTCATTACCGACGCGAGTTTTAGCATGGGCGTTCACAAACAGCGCGACCGGGAAAAAGCGCGCTTGGTCTGTGGCAACCTGGATGTCTCCCAATCCCCTGAACCAGATGGCATCAAGCCTCTGGTATTGCTCCCATAGATCGGGGAACGCCTGTATATAGGCAAAGAAATTGTTTCGCCTAACCTTGTAGTATTCTCGGTACTCGCCGGTGATATTGGCAAGCTCGAAAGGAACTAGCAAATCCGAATCCTTCGGCTCTTCGGTTGCCGCGATTCTGTTCCTGACCGCCTCGATCGCCCGCTCCAGGTGCACCCCGCGCGAACCCTTCACCAGCGCCACATCGCCCTTGCGTAGATTCTGCTTGAGCCAGCGGCCGGCTGCTTCGGCATCGGGCAGGAATAGCGCCGCAACCCCACCCGTGCAGGCTGCCGCGGCCAGGTGTTCAGCGTTGCCGCCTACGCCAACCACCAGGTCCAGCCCGGCCTCGGCGGCGGCGCGTCCGCAAGCGGCGTGCAGCGCCGGGCCGTGCTCGCCCAGTTCCAGCATCTCCCCGGCCACCAGAATCCGGCGGCGTGCGGGGCGCCCGGCCAGGGTGCGGATCATTGAACTCAGCGCCTCGGGGTTCGAGTTATAGCTGTCGTTCAGAATCGTCGCGCCGCCGATCTCCATCACCTGGCCGCGCTTGTCGCCGGCGGCGAGCGACGCGAGCGCGGCCACGGCAGCATCCAGATCGACGCCCGCTTCCAAAGCTACGGCGAGTCCCGCCAGGGCGTTCAATGCGTTGTGCGCGCCCAGCAGGTGGAGCGTCAATTCGCCCTTGCGTTCCCCGGCGCGAAACTTGAGGTGCAGTCCCGCCAGGTCTTCGCTCTGCTCAAGCAGTTGCGGTTCGGCGATGGGGCCGGAGCCGAAGTAAACCGCGCGCCCCTGGAAATCGCGTCCAAATTGCGAGACATAAGGATCGTCGCTGTTGAGGAAGACCACGCCGTTGGCGGGCAGCGCCGCCACCAGCTCGAACTTGGCGCGGGCAATGCCGGCCTGCCCGTCGGCAAAGTTCTCCACGTGCGCCGTGCCCACATTGGTTACCACGCCCCAGTCGGGCGAAGCAATCATCGCCAGTGCCGCTAATTCGCCGGGATGATTCATGCCCATCTCCACCACCGCAAATTCGTGCTCCGGCTCCAGCCGCAAAAGTTGCAGCGGCAGCCCGAAGTTGTTATTCAGATTGCCTCGCGACTTGAGCACATTGAACTTTGCGCCCAGCGCCGCAGCCACGGCTTCCTTGGTCGTGGTCTTGCCGGCCGAGCCGGTGACGGCCACCACCCTCCGGCCCCATTGGCGGCGCACATGCGCGGCCAGCGCCTGCAACGCGAGCAGCGGGTCTTCGGCGATCAACAGCGGCGCGGCCAGCGCCGCATCGGGCAGCTTGGCCACCAGTGCGCGCGACACCACCGCCGCCACGGCCCCGCGCTGGAGCGCCGCGGCCACAAAGTCGTGCCCGTCCAACCGCTCGCCGCGCACCGCAAAGAAGAGCTCTCCGGGGGCCACCGTGCGCGAGTCGATGGAGTAGCCGCTCACCGCCAGCGCGCCGGCGTGCGCCACGCTCTCCGGCGCCTCCAGCACCGCGCCCGCGCTGATTGCCGCCTCTGCCAGGGTGAGTTTCATTGCCCTTTACCATATCCCATTTCGGAGCCCAATTCCCTGAGCGTGGAAAGCGCAATCTCCGCGTCGTCGAAAGGAACGGTGCCCCGGGCGAGAATTTGCTCCTTCTCGTGGCCCTTGCCGGCGATCAGAACCACGTCGCCCGCCGCGGCCGCTTTGAGCGCCAGGCGTATAGCCGCTGCCCTGTCCGGCTCAATAGTGTAGCGAACTCCGCTCCGCTTCAATCCCGGCTCAATCTCGGCCAGAATCGCCCCTGGCTCCTCGGAGCGGGGATTGTCGCTGGTGGCCACCACAAAGTCGCTGCCCGCGCCGGCCGCCTCTCCCATCCTGGGCCGCTTGGTGCGGTCGCGGTCGCCGCCGCAGCCGAAGAGCGTAATCACCCGGCCGCCGGAGTCGCCGCGGCGACCCGTCATCTGCCGCGCCAGGGCGGTCAGGTTGCGCAGAGCGTCGTCGGTATGGGCGTAGTCCACAATCACCGTGAAGGGCTGCCCCGCGTCTACAGATTGAAAGCGGCCCGGAACCGGCTTGAGCCGCGGGACAGATGCCATCAACTCCGCAAACGGAACGCCCCGCGCATGGGCCGCCGTCAGCGCGGCCAGCAGGTTGAGAATGTTCACCTCGCCAGCCAGTCGCGAGGCCACTTTGGCCTCGCCTGCCGGAGTTTCGAGATCGAGAACCGCGCCGCCTGGAGTGAGCGAGTAGCTGGCGGCGCGCCAGTCGCCCACGCCTATCCCATACGTCCGCACCTCGGCGCCCGCCTTTCGCGCCGCTTCAGCCAACTCTTCCGCATACGGGTCGTGCGCGTTCACCACCGCCACGCGCGGCGCCGGATAAACCATGCCGTCGAAGAGCAGCCGCTTGGCCGCGAAATACTTTTCCATCGTCTGGTGATAATCGAGATGGTCGCGGGTGAGGTTGGTAAAGACGGCCACGTCAAAATTCACTCCGGCCGCGCGGCCCTGGTCGAGCGCGTGGCTTGAAACCTCGGTCACCAGCTCTGTGGCTCCGCGCCCCGCGCCCTCGGCCATCAGCTCAAACAAATCCCTTGATTCGGGCGTGGTATGCACACTCGGGCGCACCTCGCCGGCCACATGGTATTCAATGGTCCCCACCAGCACGGTGGTGCGGGCGGCGGCGTTGAGCAATGCTTCAGTAAGGAAGGCGGTAGTGGTTTTACCGTTGGTCCCGGTGATTCCGGTGGCGGCGACACGGCGCTCCGGATGGCCGAAGAAGGCCGCCGAAGCTGCGGCGAGCGCGCGCCGTCCATGCTCGACCTCCAGCACCGCCAGCCCGGGGCGAAAAACCAGCAGATGATCGAAGGTTTGCGCGGAGTCGGTGATGATGCCCAGCGCGCCCGCGGCGATGGCCTTCTCCACGTAGCGGTTGCCGTCCGTCGAGCCGCCTTTCATGGCCATAAACACCGCGCCCGGCCGCACCTTGCGCGAGTCGTACTCCACGCCCGTCACCGGCTCGTCCGAGCCGCCGCCAGCTCCGACGGCGGTTACTTCCTCGATTAATTCTTTCCAGTTCATCACGTGCTCAATTGTAGATTGCTGAAGGTATTCGATTACCTGGGGCTTATTTCTGAAATTTTACGAACTTTTCAAGCGCAACCAGCGTGCGCCTCTTGACATGCAACCAAATGGTTGCATATTATGACGGCAATGGGCGCTGACGTGGACAAGGTGTTCAAGGCGCTCGCTGCTCCCCAGCGCCGGCTGTTGCTGGATCGGCTGCGGGCGGACAACGGGCAAACCCTGGGGCAGCTTTGCGCGCATCTGGAGATGACGCGCCAGGCCGTGACCAGGCACCTCAAGTTGTTGGAAGAGGCGACGCTGGTGGTCACCATCTGGCGGGGCCGGGAGAAGTGGCACTATCTGAATCCCATGCCGATCCATGAGATTGCCGAGCGCTGGATCGGCAAATACGAGCGGGGACGCCTGCGCGCCCTCGCCGAACTCAAGGAAAAACTCGAAGGAGAAAACAATGGCTGAATCTCAGTTTGTGTATGTGACGTTTATCCGCACCACAGTAGAGAAACTTTGGCGGGCGCTGATCGAGCCTGAATTCACGCGCCAGTTCTGGATGGGAACAACGCAGGAGTCCAAATGGAAACCTGGCGCATCGTGGCGAATCGTGAAACCGGACGGGGGCACAGCCGACAGCGGTGAAGTGGTTGAGATTGAGCCGCACCGGAAGCTGGTCCTGAAGTGGAAGAATCACCTCTTTCCCGAGATGACAGCGGAAGGCTTTTCGCGCCTGACCTACGAACTCGAGCAGAAGGGCGAAATCGTCAAGCTCACCGTCACGCATGAAATGGACAAGCCCGATTCGAAGCTCATCAAGGCAGTCTCCGGCGGATGGCCGATGATCCTTGCCAGCCTCAAGAGTCTTCTCGAAACCGGCGAATCGCTGGAAGCAACCCGCCACTGGCCGGAGGGATTATAAAAGCTCCCGCCAGGGGGAGCATGCACTACCGCCCGCAGCGAACCACAATCTGTGTACCGGAGGCGACCATCGTGCCGGGAGCGGGAGCCTGTTCCCGCACTGTACCGTTTCCGGACACTTGCACCTCCAGTCCCGCGGCGGCGACCTGCTCAATGACCTTGCGCACCGGCAGCCCGATCAGCGATGGAACCCGAAGGCTTTTGGCGTCGATGACCATTACCGCCGTCTGCTGCTGCGCCTTTTCCTGTTGCGCGGCGGCTGATGGCGGGGCTTGGGACGCTGTTGAAACGGCCTGCGCGCCGCCCGATTTAGCCTTGGCTTCCGCAACTTCATTCGCCGGCTGCGCGGCCGTCTGGCTTGCGGTCTCCGTCTGGCTAGCCCCCGCGCGCAGGTTCTTCATACCGCCTCCACGCAGGTTCTGAGTACCGCCTCCACGAAGTGGATCGTCGCTGGGCAGCTCGTTGGCCGCGGCATAGAGCGCCTCGATATCGCCGGTATTCTCCCGCGCTACGTCTTCCACCACGGGTGCATCGGCCTTTTGTGCGGCATTTGGCGCGCGCACGTCGATATCGTGCCGGACGCCCAAATACTCAAGCACCTGCTGCGCCACCTCGGCAAAGACCGGCGCTGAAACCGTAGCGCCGTAGTAATCGCCCTTCGGCGAATCGAGAATCACGGCCACGGCGATCACCGGATTGTTCACCGGCGCAATGCCGGCGAACGAGGCGACGTGCAGGGTCTTCGAGTAGAGGCCGGTGGCCGGATCGATCTTCTGCGCCGTGCCCGTCTTGCCGCCCGAGGAGTAGCCGTTGAGCTGCGCCTCCTTGCCTGTGCCGAAGAGCACCACGCCCTCCATCATCTTGCGCATCTGCGCTGCGGTCAGCGTGGAGAGCACGCGGTGCGCACCGGCGGGAAGCGGGGTGGGCAGATCGGCGCCCGGCTTGAAGGGAGACGGCGCCAACGATGCGGCAGACTTTTGGCCATTGGAGGTGGAATCCACCTGCCCCGGCATCAGCACGTGCGGCGGCAGGTAAACCCCTCCGTTGGCGATGGTGGAAACCATCGAGACCAGTTGCAGCGGCGTGACCGCAACCTCCTGGCCGATGGCGATGGAGCCGATCGACGAAGGCCCCCATTTGTTCACCGGGCGAAGCAGGCCGCGGGTCTCGCCCGGCATCTCCGCGCCGCTGCGGCTGCCAAAGCCGAAGTCGCGCACATATTGGTAGAAGCGGTCCTGGCCCACTTTGAGCGCCAACTTGACTGCGGCCACATCGCTGGACCTGGCCAGCGCCTGCGCCACGGTAACCCGGCCCAGCCCGCGGTCGCTCTTGTCGTCATGAATCACGCGGCCGCCGGGCATCTTGATCTGGCCGCCCTGGCAGTCGATGATGTCGTCGGGCGAAGCTACTTGCTGCTCCAGCGCCGCCGCGTAGGTGACCAGCTTGAAGGTCGAGCCGGGTTCATATACGTCGCTCACCGCGTGATTGCGCAGCAGCTCCGGCGTGGTGCGGCGGAAGGAGTTGGGATTGAAGGTAGGACGAATGGCCAGCGCCAGAATCTGCCCGGTGTGCACGTCCTGCACCACCACCGTGCCGTTCTCTGCCTGGGTCCGCTGCATGGCGTGGTCCAGCGCCCGCTCGGCCAGGAACTGAATGTCCTCGTCGACGGTCAGCACCAGGTTCCGGCCCGGCTCGGGCTCGTGTTCGCTCGATCCCAGAACCCGCCGCCGCGCATCCATCGCCGTGTACATGCGGCCCGGAACCCCGTGCAGTTGCGCCTCGTACTTCTGCTCCAGGCCCCCCAGGCCGTTGTCGTCCATGCCCACATAGCCCAGCACCTGCGCGGCGATCTCGTTGTCCGGATAAAACCGCTGGAACTCTTTGGTGAAGTAGATGCCCTTGATATTCCCTGCCCCGGACTCTGTGAGCGCCCGTACGCGAGCCGCCACCTCCGGCGTCACCCTGCGCGCCACCCAGGCAAAGCTGTGCCCGTTATTGAGCCGGCCGGCAATCTGCTCCTCGGTGGTCTGCGCATCCTCGGGGTCGGTGTGCATAACGGCGGCCAGGGCGTGCGCGGCGGTTTGCTTGTCATCGATTTGAGTGGGCACGGCGTAGATCGAGTCCACCTGCACGGTCATGGCCAGTTCGTGGAGGTTGCGATCGTAGAGCACGCCGCGGCGCGGAGCTACTTCAAACGTGCGCTGCTGCTGCTTCTGGGCGCGCTCCACGAACTCCTGGTGCCGCACCACCTGCAGCACGAACATCCGGCCGGCAATCACGCACGCCCACACCACAAAGAACAGGCAGATCAGCCAGAAACGCGACTGCTTGAAGTATGGGACGGGCGCCGCATTGCTGAGGTTCCGGTTGGCTCGATCGGCTGCCCGCATGGGAGAATCGCTCCGATTCCAGCTTCTAACTAATAGCTAATAGCTGTTTTTTACGGCCGGAGGATTCACTTGGGCAATGGCCGGAGTCCCCGCATCGGGACCGGCATTGGGATGAATCACCTGGCCCGGCTGCGGCTCCACGAGACCCAACTGGCGGGCCATCGGGTCGATGCGCCCCGGCTGGGTTAGCTGCGCCTCGGCCAAACGCAACTGGCGGTTCTCCTCGCGCAACTGGTCCAGCGCCTGCTTCTCCGACTCCACGCGGTAGCCGCTCTCTATGGCGTAGAAGTGCTGCAATCCGTAGACCATCACCAGCGAGAAAAGCACGGCGACGGCCGCGGAAAACAGGCGCATCTGGCGCACCCGCACCGGGTCAGGCGCCTTGACCAGCCGCGAATTGTCGATGTGCTTGACAAAGTAAAACTCCGGCGTGCACGCGCCGCGCCTGCGCTGCGGCTGCAGGGCCATGAGCATGGCGTTCCGATCGGCAACCCGTGCGCTCGAGCCGCGGCTTGCTTCAAAATAAGTTGTCGCGCATGCCGCCATGGTGTGTCTCCGCAGCCGAATAGTTGTCAGTTATCAGTTATCAGTGGTCAGTTACCAATGCTTTTCAACTGAAAACTGACAACTGACAACTGAATACTGTCTACTGCTTTTCCCCCGCCCTCAACTTCGCGCTCCGCGAGCGGGGATTGCGTTCCATCTCTTCTTCGCCGGCCGTGACCGGCTTGCGGGTCAGAATCTCCCAGATTCCCTGCCGCGCGCCTTCCCGCAGACTGTCTTTCGCAATACGATCCTCAAGCGAGTGAAAGCTGATGACCACCAGTCTTCCCGAGGGCTTGAGCAACCTGGGCGCCGCCTTGAGCAACGCCCGGATTTCGTCTAACTCGCGATTTACGTAGATACGAAGAGCCTGAAAGGTTCTGGTCGCCGGATGAATGCGCTCTTGTTTCATTGGCCGGGCGGCTGAGGTTACTAGACGGGCTAACTGCCCCGTGGTTGTAACCGGCCGCCCGCGCACAATGGCTCTGGCGATTCTCCGCGACCTCCTTTCCTCTCCGTTCTCGTAAATGAGGTCCGCAAGCTCGCGCTCGCTGGCCTCGTTTACCACTTGTGCGGCGGTTGGTCCCCGGCGCGTATCCATGCGCATATCCAACGGCCCATCCGCCTGAAAACTAAATCCCCTGCGCGCCTCGTCGAACTGCAGGCTGCTCACTCCAAAGTCGGCCAGCAAACCATCCACAGAGGCCGGCTTCACGTGCTCTGCGATGGTGCTGAATGCCTCGCCCACCAGCGTCACTTGCGGCGCCTTGCCGCCCAGCTCATTGCAAACCCTTGCCAGCCGCATCTTTGCCATGCTCAGGGCTTCGGGATCCCGGTCAAATCCGATCAGGCGCCCCTCCGGCCCCAGCAGCCGGATGATTCCCTCGCTGTGCCCCGCCAACCCCAGCGTGCAGTCCACATACGTTCCGCCTGCGCGCACCTTGAGAAATTCGATCGCTTCCTTGAAAAGAACCGGCACATGGCGCTCACTCGAATTCGTCATGCGTCCCCCTGAGGGGTATTTGTTGTCAACTGCGCGGCTTGAGAATCAGCTTCAACGATTGGCGGTCCTCCGCCGTCAATACGTTGACCGGCAAACTCTCTTCCAGATTCTTGAGGTTGTGAACCTCCAGGTAATGCATCTTCCCGCGAACGGCAACTTCCGCATTCAACTTGGCCGATTCCCGCAAAATCTGCGGCAGTATCACCCGGGCCTGTTTGTCCATCTCCACCTGCTGGCCGTAATAGCTGGTCAGGTTCAGATACTTGTCCACTGCGTCGTCCATGGTGCTGGATTCTGCTAAAAGCGCTTCCTGCTTTTCCCACGCCGGCAGCGGCCATATCTGCGCGCTCTGCCCGTCCTGCGAGGTGATGTAGAACTGGGTCACGTTCGCATCATCCAGCAGTTTCTTGAACGGGCCCGGGAGCTTCAGCCTCCCGCCGTCTTCGACCTTCGCTGGATGGTTACCACGAAACGCTTCCATGCCTGTCTCTTGCGGCTGATTCCTCATCGCCTGCCGCGCTTGCTCCTTGCCCTTGAACCGGCCTGATCCGGTTTGCAAGGCTGGTTCCCTCGCCGATTAGGCGTCACAATTCTGTTTGGAGAGGAGAGAAATGTGATTACACTTGCTTTGGAGCAAGTTCAGCGGTTTTTTGCTGAACTCCCTTACGCTCCATTTCACTCCACTCGACTCCATAAAGCCGATAGTACCCCGTATCGGTGCTCTCGTCGAGGAAAAAATCTATGGAAAGTACTTGATGGCGTAGGCGATTAGGCGAAGGCCTATTGATAGATAGAAAAAATCAGCTACCACAAGATGTAGTGTTTATGGCTTTGGTTCCGGTACTGGACAGAATGGGCAAGGCGTGGTAAGAGAACAAAAAGCGAAAGAGTCTCGAGTTGAATGATCTGGTTGACGCCGCGTTGCAGTAGTTCGCATTCAATTTACTCCTCTGCGGTGATGCTTCGGCGCCTCCCGCGTTCCACCACCAGTTGCAGCAGGTAGAAAAACACCATCGTGTTCACGGCCAGCAAGCCCACCCGGATCCACGTCAGTCTGCGGAAGACCTCGAAGATCTCAAGGGGCAGGAATGACGCGGTGATAGCCAGAGTCAGGTACTCGGCCCAGGCTTTCTCCAGATACAGGCCGGTCCCCTCAATCAGATCGAGGCCGGCATAGATGAAGCCCGCCTCGCCGATCCGCCTCAGCAGGCGGTCATCGAGAAGCGATGCCTTTTCCAGGATGAAGCTGACCAGGCGCGACTCCGGGCTGTGCCGCAGGTGGTCGGCCAGCCTGCCAACCAGATCGCCAACGTCCTTGTGCAGCAGGCGCAGCGCCCCCACGCCGATGGCGATAAACAAAAGCGCCTGGAACACCTTGAAGGCCGCAATGAGGATGAGCCATCGATTGCGCGGCTGGAGACGCGATAAATCCTTTAATGGGGAATCGCTCATGATCTCGGGGAAACCTGTTTGAAACTGCTGCTTCTTCTTAGGTTAACCGATGCGCTGCGGTTCTGCTTTCCGTGAACCGGACCGGGACTCCAGGCCGCGGCGATTACCATCGAATCCATGACCGAGCGATTCGAGACTCGCCAATGGGTTCCGTTCCCTGTGGAACTGGTCTTTGCGCTCTTCGCCAATCCGGCCAATCTGCCCCACCTGATGCCTCCCCGGCTTGAGACCCGCATCGAAGACGCGCGCATCGCGCCTCCGCCCGCGCGGCCCGTGCACCCCGACCCGGCGCAGCGCTTCTTGAGCGTAGCCGCCGGAGTAGGCTCTGAGATTCTCATCAGTTTTTATCCCATCCCCTGGGTGCCGCGGCGCGTGAGTTGGATGACTCGCATCACCGAGTTTGTGTGGAACAGCCACTTTTGTGATGAGCAGGTCCGCGGCCCCTTCAGCGAGTTTCGCCATCGCCACGGCATCCAGGCGGAGGCGCGGGACGGTCAAGAGGGGACGCTGGTCAGCGATGAGATCGAGTACGCCCTGCCCTACGGCTTCATCGGCCGTCTTGGCGGCACGATGGTGCGGCGAAAACTGACTCAATCCTTCGCGCACCGTCAAAAACGGCTGCCGGAGATCCTGGCGGCCGCGGCCCGTCAGGCGGTCAAGCGGGCATAGCAGGCATGTTTCATTTTTTCAGCGCCAGCAGCCCGTCGCGATCCATCACATTGCCGTCCACTATCAGCCCGGAGATGCGGCGCGCGTTCCAGATGTTCACCGTCGGATCGCCGTCCACGATCAGAATGTCGGCGCGGCGGCCGGGGGTAATCTGGCCCAGCTCGTTCCAGCCGAACTGCAGCGCATAGTTGTTGGTGGCCGCGGCCAGCGCCTCTCGCGGGCTGAGCCCCAACCGGACCAGCAGTTCCAGTTCGGTGTGCAGAGAGATGCCGGCCATGGTACCCATCGCCGACGCGCCGGAAGCCGCCAGATAGTGCGGAATTGCGGAAAACATCGTCTCGTTGATGTGCCACAGCCGCATGGCCGATTGTTCGGCCTTCTTGCGCTGGCCGTCTTCCAGGTAGCGCTGCGCTATTCCGGGCAGCCGCCGCGTCCAGTACCCCATCGGATAGACTGTCTCGCCCGACGAGCGATCCGAAGGCTGGACCATGCGGGCCGGGTCAAGCAGTTGCGCGGCCGGCTCCTTCCACAGGTTGCGATGCCCCGGCAATTCTAGAAAGAAGAGGCTGAAGGCGGGCATCAGCGCGGCATGATGCGCGGCCAGAAACCTGGCGTATGCGAGCACGTGCGGGTCGGTGGGCGGCAGCCGTTCCGAGTAGTCGTAGGCAGTGTTTGCGGGCGGCCCCTCGGGGGTTTCAACCAGGGGCCGCTGCAGCTCATCGGGAATCACGCCCAGTTCGTAGCGGCTCATGTGCAGCAGCGCGTCCACGCCGGCCTCGATGCCCACGTCGTAGGGCGTGGAGATGAACTCCCCGTAGGTGGCCAATCCCATCTGGTGGGCATGGGCAATGATCCACTGGGTATTGGCCGCGGTCAGGTCGTGGCCCAGCCACAGTACGCGCGTACCCAGCTGGGCGGTGTCGGTGAGCTGGCGATTTGTATCCTCAGGATTCAATTCGGCGGGGTGCACGCCCTCCCGGAGCTTGAGGGCCCACTCCGGGCGCTTGGCTAAAAGGCTCCAGTTGTCGGTGGTGCCGATCGAATCGATTAAATACAAATGCGGGCTGGGATTGGCGGTAAAATCGATCACCCCATACCGGTAGTCGCTGCGGACCACCACCGTGGTCACGCCCATGTAGAGATTGGCATTGGCCTGGCCCTGCGAGTTCATGCCGGCAAAGCCGTCCACCAGGCCGGGAATCAGGTACTTCCCCGTGCAGTCGATCACCCGGGCGCCCTTGGGGATCAGTACAGCCCCGCGGTAGCCGACTTCGGCGATGCGCCCGTCGCGCACCACGATGATCGAATCCTGCTGGTCTCTTGCCGAGTGGCCCCAGTCGGTCACGTCTACAACGGTGCCGCCGGCCAGAACCAGCGGAACTGAGGCCTGAGCTTTGGGAAAAACCGGATACGGTGTCTGCGCCCAGGCCAGCACCCCGGCCAGAACCGATCCGCTCACGCCCAAAAGAAAAATACGTAAACATCGCATATAAAAATCAGTCTTTTGTGGATTGTCGCACAGCGGTTAAAGTGCAAACCCCCACTGTATCGATTCGATACAGTTTCTGTGTCAGCTGGCCACCAGCGTCCTGCGCACGCGCCGCGCCAGCAGGGGCAGCACCTGGGCCTGCGCTTCGTCCACGGTCAGGCCGTGCCGGGCGCGCAGCTCCGTCACCTTGCCGTGCTCGATGAATTTGTCGGGCCAGCCGATGCGCACCACCGGAACAGTGGAGCCCATCTCCTCCAGCGCCTCAATCACCGCGGAGCCAAAGCCCCCCATCTTCACGTGATCCTCAAAGGTGACAAAGGCGGCCACGCGCCGGGAGTACTGCTCCAGCACTTCCAGGTCCAGCGGCTTGACGAAGCGCGGATTGATGACCGCGGCCGAGTAGCCAATGTACTCCAACCGTTCAGCCAGCTCCCGCGCCAGCGCAACCATCGGTCCCAGGCCGAGAATGGCCACGTCCGAGCCGTCCTTGATCACTTCGGCCTTGCCCACGGGAATCGATTGCGGCTCGGCCTTGCGGGCCACGCCGGAAACCGCGCCCCGCGGATAACGGATGGCGCTGGGACCGGGAAGCTCAAGGGCGGTTTTCATCATATCGGCCATCTCGTCTTCGTCCTTGGGGGCCATCAGCACCATCTCCGGTATACCGCGCAGATAGCTGATATCGAAGAGTCCGTGATGGGTAGGCCCGTCGTCTCCGGAGAGTCCGGCGCGGTCCATGCAGAACAGCACCGGCAGCTTTTGCAGGCAGACGTCATGCACGATGGGATCGAAGGCCCGCTGCAGGAAGGTCGAGTAGATGGCGCAGACCGGCCGGTAGCCCTGGGTGGCCATGCCCGCGGCAAACACCACCGCGTGCTCCTCGGCGATGCCCACGTCAAAATATCGTTTAGGGTGGCGCGGCCTGAAAAGATCCAGTCCCGTGCCGCTGGGCATGGCCGCGGTGATGGCCACGATGCGCTTGTCCTTGTCGGCCAGGCCGGCCAGGGTATTGGCAAATACTTCGCAGTAGCTCGGCAATCCGGCCGGCTCGGTCATGCCGGTCTCGGGATCGTAGGGCCCCAGGCCGTGGAACTTCTTCTGCTTGTCCAGAGCCGGCTGAAAGCCGCGGCCCTTTTGCGTCAGCACGTGCAGCAGCACGGGGTGGTCGGCGCTCTTGAGAAACTTGAAGGTCTCCACCAGCAGGGGCAGGTTGTGGCCGTCGATGGGACCGAAGTACTGCAGGCCGAACTCCTCAAACATCATCGACGGCCACAAAAGACCCTTGGCGGCTTCTTCGGCGCGGCGCGCCACTTCGGCTGCGGTCTTGCCGCCGAACCGCTTGATGATGCGGTGGGCCGAGTCGTGCAGATACTGGTAGTGCTCGTTGGTGACGATGCGATGAAAGTAGCTGGCGATGGCGCCCACATTGCGATCGATTGACCACTCGTTGTCGTTGAGCACCACGATCATCCGCTTGGTCTGCGCGGCGATGTTGTTCAGCGCTTCAAATGAAATCCCGTTGGTAAAAGCCGCGTCGCCGGCCACGGCAACCACGTGCTCCTTGCCGCCGGAGAGATCGCGGGCCACGGCCATTCCCAAAGCGGCGGAGAGCGCGGTGCCGGCGTGCCCCGCTCCGTAACAATCGTGCTCGCTCTCGGTGCGCAGCATGAAGCCGTTCAGCCCGCCCGGCTGGCGAATCGTCCCGAAGCGCTCCAGCCGCCCGGTGAGAATCTTGTGGATGTAGGCCTGGTGGCTTACGTCGAACAGCAGCTTGTCTTCGGGGGTATTGAAGACCGTGTGCAAGGCCAGAGTCAGCTCCACCACGCCCAGGTTCGGACCCAGATGACCGCCGGTCTTCGACAGCGTCTGAATCAGAAATTCGCGGATCTCCCCCGCCAACTCCGTCATCTGCGCCAGGTTCATGCGCTTCAGGTCAGCGGGCGAATGGATGGATTCGAGCAATGTTCCCATCGTCTTCCTTCCCCCGGCATAAGCCGGAGATCCAAGGAAAAAGCCCCTTTGCGGCCGCGGCCATTCAAACCGGCATTGCCAGCCTACAGTATACGTGCGCCGGATTCCGGCCGGTTAGCGATTAGACGGTTGAATGTTTGTACGGCGGCGAGGTTGGTGGTGAGTGGAGATGCGGTTGGTTGGGGATGGGCCGCAAGCGAGTGCGCTGAAAGCCTCAGGAACTCCTCATAGCTGGACTCGACGGCAAATTAGCCTTTGCGCAGATAAGTCCGCGACAGACGGTCGTGCCAGCTCAGATGCTCCTCGTCGAAGATGGACCACGCCACGCCCAGCCCCACCGGCAGCAGCGACAACAGCAGCGCTCCCAGCCGGCCCAGCCTTTGCGCGCCGGTGGGTATCTGATCGTCGAAGGTGCACAGGCTGATGCCAGCGTACTTCATGCCCGGCGTAGCCTCAGTCAGGGTGAAGAACACCGCCTGGTAAAGCACGCCGATGAACGCCAGCGCCACGGCCGCGCCCAGTTCGATCTCCCTTACCGTGGGCAGGACTTGCGCATTGACTGCGGCCACCAGCGCGAACGCCAGAATAGCTGCCGCGATCAGCGCGCCATCCACCACGGCGGCCATCAGACGCAAACTGATGGGCGCAAGATGCGGGGCCGCGGCCGCCGGGCCTGCTTGGGTCGCGGTCTCCTCCCACACAGGTTCTTCGTCCAGTTCAATCCCCAGCAACTCCTGGCCTGTCCACGCCGCCGCGGGTTGGGTCAGAATCGTTCCGGGATCCACCTCGAAGATGCTCAACTGCCTCTCAAGCTCACCCGCCGCGGCATACGGCCTTTCGGCACGCCGCGGGCGAACCTTGCGCGCGGCGGCAATCTCCAGGGGAAATTCGATCAGGTTGGCGTGAATTGACTGCGCAGCTTCCACAATCTCAATGCCTTCGACGCCCACCGGCCCATCTTGCCCATGCTGCGCCTGCTTGCCCGGTTCCCGCCCGTCCTGCACAGAAATCCCAAAAATGTTCTGCGCATGCGCGGCACGGGCAGACGCAGGCTCCGCGCCGGACGCAACCTTAAGCCCAGCCTCCAATCCTGCCAGAACGGATTCAGCAGCGGCCTGCGCCTCCTGTGCAGCCCGGGACGCAGCCTCGGCGGCGCGCACCGCCGCACGCGCCTCGCCGGCCAGCACTTCGCTGTAGCTGGGGGCTTTGGCATAGCGCGCGGCCACCCGCGCGGCGGCCTCCGCGCCACGGCTGCCTGCGCCGCGCTGGCCCTCCAACGGCGCCTCCGGCTCTGCCGAAGAACCAATGCGGCTCTTGTGCGCGGCCACGCGCCGGTTCACTTCCTGCTTCCACGCCAGTGCGCCGTCGACCTTGCTTGCGGATGTGTTCAAAGCTCCAGTGTCCCTTCTAATGCGGCTCTCAGGCCTGTTTGCAAGCCTTCGGCTTGCAAACCCTGTCCCGCTGTTACGGTCCGCATAGTCCGGCGCAACCGGAGCATCGCGGACGTTGGTTTTAATAAAAGAGGAAGAAGAATTCGCTGCAAACATGCCGGCGTGGCGCGGATCGTGGGATCCGTGCGAGCAATCCAAACCGAACTTTGCCTGCTGCCAGAGCTGCGTGGCGCGCGCCCCATCCAAAGAGTGGCTGGCTTTTGCTATGCTGAGCCTTGCACTGGTCTTGGTCCTGGAATGCGTCCTCGCAACTTAGTGTTTATCACGCTGCTGGCCCTCTGTCACCTGCAACTTAGGGGGCAGACGTTGACCAATGCGTTACCCCCGGCCTCGCAACCCTCCGCCGTCGCCGGCGCGCCCGGGTCAGACCTCCAAATTCAGGCCGATTCCGGCGCTCAACTTCCCGACGACCCCGGCCAGGAAGTTCTGCCCATCGCCCAGCCGGAACCGGCGCCCTCAACCGGCGTGCCCGTCCAGTGGGACGCTGGCCATCAGCACTGGGTAGGCGACGTCCTCACCCTCACCGGCGATGTGGTCTTCCACTACCGCGACTACATTCTCCGCGCCGACAAGGTTATCTATAACCAGTCCACTTCTGAGCTTGAGGCCGAAGGCCACCTGCAGCTTGCCGGCGGGCCCAACGATGTGCTGATCAACGCCTCTCACGGCGAGATGCGCCTGAACATGCACACCGCCCGCTTTTACAACGTGAACGGCTCGCAGGGAGTCCGCCCCGCCGGCCACACCGTGATCTATTCCACGGCCAACCCGTTCCTGTTCTCAGGCAGGGTGATGCTCCAGTTGGGTGAGGGCAACTACCGCTTGGTCGACGGCTCCATGACCAATTGCCGCCTGCCCCACCCGGATTGGCGGGTGATCTCCCGCGCCATCAATCTGGCCAACGGCAAGGCCTCCACCTCCAACGCCCTCTTCGAATTTCTCGGCGTGCCTGTCTTCTATATGCCCTACCTCCGCCATCCAACCGACGAAATGGGCCGCGAGAGCGGGCTGCTGACCCCTGAATTCGGCTACGGATCTTCCGTCAAGGGCCTGGTCCTGGGCGAGCAGGTCTATTGGGTCATCAGCCGCAACATGGACATGATCCTCGGCGCCGAGTACTGGAGCAAGCGCGGATGGGCGCCCAATGGAGACTTCCGCTACAAAGGCCCGGGCCAGGACCACCTCACCGCGCGCTGGGATGCTCTGCTCGACCGCGGCGTAGAAGAGACGGTCATCACCCTGCCAATTCCTCCCTCCACCACTCCGGCCACCGCCACGCAACTGGTTAACCAGGGCGGCGTCGATGTGATCGCCCTGGGCCGCAAAGACCTTACTCCCGATACCCGCATCGCCGGCATCGTCGAATATCTCTCCAGCTACGTCTACCGCCTGGTCTTCAACGATAACTACTCGCTGGCCACCACCTCCGAGGTTTCCAGCGTTCTCTCCCTCACCCACGAGCACAATGGATTCATCCCTTCCGCCTCTCTCGAACGCTTCCAGACCTTTGCCAGCTCCACCAACGGCGACGAAGCGCGAATTCTCCACCTGCCCAGCCTGCGCTATGACGTCCTCGACCGTCCGTTTAACACCTCTCCGTTCTACTGGGGGGTTGGATCGTCGCTCAGTTTCCTTGGTCGCTCGGAACCCCAGTTTTATGCCCGCAACGTGGGCCGCGTCGATATCTACCCGCATCTCTACCTGCCGCTTGCGGCCGGAGGCTGGAGCGTGGTTCCCCAGGCCGCGCTGCGCGACACCTACTACTCCATCAGCCAGAACCCAGAACCGACCAGCATGAATGGCGGCACACCCACCATCAACCACGACTCGATCAACCGCGTTGACGTCGAGGCAGGCCTGGAGATCCGTCCCCCGGCCATCGAGCGCGACTTCGCTCTACCCGGCTTGAACCGCGTGCTGCGCCACGTCATCGAGCCGGAAATCTTCTACCGCTTTGTCGGCGGCATCGGCATGCAGGCCCGGAATGTGCTCCTGATCGACACCACTGACATCGCCACCAACACCAACGAAGCCGGCTACTCGCTCACGCAACGCTTCTACCTGCGCTCCACCGTCCAGCAACACTGCGCCCCCCAGGACGTGCTGCCCTCCGGCGGCTGCCCGGCCAGGCCGCGCGAGTGGGCCAGTTGGCAGATTGCCCAAAAGTTCTACTTCGACCCCTACTTCGGCCGCGCGCTCATCCCCAACCGGCGCAACGTATTCGACTCCACTCTGGACCTCACCGGCGTAGCCTTCCTCACTTCCCCGCGCAACTTCGCGCCCATCACCTCGCGCCTGCGCTTTGAAGCCATCGACAATCTCCGCATTGAGTCGGACGTGGACTTCGACCCCAGGACCGGACGGCTGGACGCGGATAACCTCTATGCCGGCTACAGTTGGGGCCGCACCACCCTCGGCGTGGGCCACGCCATGCTCAACGCCGTCGACGAAAACAGCGGCGCTGCCTCCACCATCAAGAGCCAGCAGGTCCAGCCCTACCTGGCCATCGGCAAGCAGAGCGGCAACGGCTTCAACCTGGCCGCCAAAGGCGGATACGACTTTGTCCTCGGACATTTCCAATACGAAGGAGTGCAAGCCACCTATAACTGGAACTGCTGCGGCCTCACCTTCGGTTACCGGCGCTTCGATCTCGGCTCCATTCGCGGCGACGATGCCCAGTGGCTCTATAGCTTCACCCTGGCCAACTTCGGCGCCGTTCCCGGCATCAGCCGCTCAAAGTCCGTCTTCCGCGACCCAACCCTGCCGCCCGCCTATTAGTGCGGTGAGTCAAAAGTTCGTTACAAAATTGCTGTCATCCTGAGTATTACTGTCATCCTGAGCGCAGGTCGCTGGGAAACCACAAACGCAGTCCCGTCTTACTTGGTTCCCCACAAAAGTGGGTGCCCCAGGTCTCGTCCGCCGCGGCGGAGAGACCTGGGAAGCCACAACCCTCCATTGATCTGTCATCCACCACAAAGCTGTCATCCTGAGCGGAGTTTGGCGCGTGACCGGGGTCCCCGGCGGGCGATTTGTGCCCGCTGGAGTGGTTGGGCGCCAAACGGAGTCGAAGGACCTGCGGTTGCATTTTTCTAGCGAAATGGGTGGGAAACCACAACCCCGTGCTTGCTTTTTCCAGTCTCCAGCGTCAACTGATCTGGTCCCAGGGCGATCATTCCCTCCGTCGCCGATTACCGCCCCGCTGGAGTATCCTTTCCTGAGAGGAATTCAACTTGCCGCGCATTCGCTTATTCGCTGCCCTGCTCGCACTCTGCATCGCCGCGGGCTGCAAGGCCCAAACCACTCCGCCCCCACAAGCCGCCACGCAAAGCCCGCAGGACTTCGCCGCGCTCACCCGCCACATCCAGGTTATGATCCGTTCCCAGTTCAACATTCCTCCAGACTACTCCGTTAGTGTGGGCGCCCGCAAGCCCAGCAATATTGCCGGCTACGACACGCTGCCCGTCGTCTTCTCTCACGGCTCCAACGAGACCTATGAAGAATTCCTGATCTCCACCGACAACAAGACCCTGGCTCACTTCGATAAGTTCGATCTGGCCAACGACCCCGTCAGCTCCATTGACGTCGCCGGACGCCCCATCCGCGGCAATCCGAACGCCAAAGTCACGGTCATCAACTTCGACGATCTCCAGTGCCCCTACTGCGCCCGTATGCACCAGACCCTCTTTCCCGCCACGTTGGACCACTACAAAGACAAGGTCCGCTTCATCTACAAGGACTACCCGCTCATCGAAATTCACAACTGGGCCATGTACGCCGCGGTGGACGCAAACTGCCTGGCCGCGCAGAACGGCGAGGTCTATTGGAAATACGTCGATTACCTCCACACCCACGGACAGGAGATCAGCGGCCCGGACCGTAACGCGGCAAAGAGCTTTGACGCGCTCAATCGCATCGCCCGCGTACAAGCCGCGCAGGCCAATCTCGACTCCGGCAAGCTCGATGCCTGCCTGGCCGCGCAGGACGATTCCAGGGTGCGCGCCTCGCTCCGCTTGGGAGATACGCTCAAGCTTCAGGGAGCGCCCGCGCTCTTCATCAATGGCGAGCGCATTGACGGCGCACTCCCTCAGGAACAGGTCTGGCTGGTCATTGACCGCGCCCTCCGCGCCGAGGGCATCGAACCTCCAACCGCGCCGGCCAACACGCCACAGTCGGCCGGAATGGGCAAATAGGCCTTCGCGCGCTATCGCCGCACCGGCTTGTGGAGTTATCCTTGAATGCCGGGGCCTTTATAAGTCCCCACAGGAGACAACAGCTTGCAAATCGAATCCTTTTTCCCGGCCCGTTCCCGCTTTGCCGTCTTCGTCCTTGTTAGTGCAGTCCTGTTGGCCCCTCTCGCCGGCTGTCACCGCTCCCCCGCTCCCGACGTGATGGCCACCGTGAATGGCAAGGAGATCCTGCGCTCGGAACTGGAGAAGTATTACCAGGCCAGCCTGGGAGACAGCCCGCAGCAGCTCTCCCCCGAACAGGCCGGCATTGTCCGGCTCAATATCCTGCACCAGATGATCGAGGATGAGATCCTGCAGCAGCGCGCCGCCAAGCTCAACCTCGCCGCCAGCGATGAGGACGTAAACGCCAAGCTCACCGAAATGAAGGCGCCCTTCACGCAGGAGGAGTTCGACAAGCAGCTCAAGCAGCGCAACCTGACCATCGACGACATCAAGCGCGATATTCGCCGCTCTTTGACCAAGACCAAGCTGCTCAACAAGGAAATCGAGTCGAAGATCAATATCACCGACGCTGAGATCAGCGGCTATTACGCGGCGCACAAGGCGGAGTTCAACCTGATCGAGCCTCAATACCACCTGGCGCAGATCGTCGTCACCGCCGGTCCCGCCCAGCAGACCGCCAACCTGCAAAACAACAAGGCCTCCGGTGACGCCGACGCCAGAAAAAAGATCCAGGCCCTGCACGATAAGCTCGAGAACGGCGAGGACTTCAGCGCCATAGCCATGAACTTTTCAGAGAATGCCAACACCGCCTCCAATGGCGGCGATATGGGCTTTGTGGCCGATTCGGCGCTGCACAGCCAGCCCGAAGCCTACAACGCCATCAACAAACTCAAGCCAGGGCAAATCACTGATGTTCTTCCCGTCAACGACAGCGCCGGACCGGGACGGCGGACCATCGGTTACGCCATCTACAAGCTGATTGCCAGGGAGCCGGCCGGTCAGCGCGAATTGAACGACCCCCGCGTGCAGCAAACCATCCGCCAGGGACTTCGTGATGGCCACGCGCAACTGCTCAAAAACGCCTACTTCGAGATGCTCCACGACGAGGCCAAGGTGCACAACTACCTGGCCGACCAGATCCTCAGGGAAGGCGCGAAATAGAGAGCGCCGCTTGATTGGTCTTCAGAATTTAGCGGGTGCCCCAGGTCTCGATTTTGAGACCTGGGAATCCACCAACCCCAGCCCTGTGCACCACCCGGCCGGGTGCCCCTCGATAGGGACAAAGGCTTTGTCAAGGCGCACGTAACCCGGGCGGTGCGTGAGCACGGCTTGTCTTTCCAGAGAGGTTGAGGACCAAAACCCTGAAAGATTCACGCTACATCA
>Ga0187854_10000286_pt1 | contig 71867 bp, 79 predicted proteins | sample June2016WEW_6_15_FD_132445 | JGI IMG/M metagenome (GOLD analysis project Ga0187854, IMG submission 132445) | Peatland microbial communities from SPRUCE experiment site at the Marcell Experimental Forest, Minnesota, USA - June2016WEW_6_150 | ecosystem: Environmental > Terrestrial > Soil >... | reverse complement strand
TGTCTTCTCCGATCCCACCGATTCAGGATTGAACAGCACGATCGCAATCCCGAAGAGGAGTGCGAGCACGGCGCAGGAGATCAGGAAGTTCACCCACGTGAACGCACTGTTAAGGAGAAGCGGCGGGAAAAAGAGCACCGGATTCTTGCCAGTCATGGCTGCAAGACCGCCCATTCCCACACCAAGGACCAGCAGGACGAGCCAGAGTACCGGTCGTGAACGGGCATAAATTGCTGAGAGGAAGAAGACGCCGCAGAGGCCAAAGAGGAACGAGAGTGTCAAGGTGAGAAGCAGAAGCAAGGCACCTGCAAGGGGAACACCGGTAAACGGTGATGCCAGGATATACCCGAAACCAAAGGGCAGGACCCAGAGAAAGAAGTAATAGACCGTATCCTTGATGACAAAGTTCAGGAAGATGAACTTCTCGGAGATCGGGAGGCTGCGGGCAGAGAAGGCAAGCAGGCTTGCCTGGCCGAACCGCCGGTTCATCACCTCGTTGCCCAGCAGCCCGAACCCGCCGACCATTATCCCGAGCATCAGGTAGTTTGCGTGGATGATCAGCGTGAGGTTCCCGGCCGGGAGGGTGGTCCGCATCAGGGGGATGAGGAACGACCCCATAAGCGCGATCCCGAAGATCATGACCGGGAAGAGGGCAAAGGAGAGGCTGCCGAACATTGTGGAATGGACCCGCCACTCTTCTTTCACCATATTTGTGAACAGCTCAAACATGGCGATCCTTCCGGACGAGCGAGAGGAAGAAGGAGGGCAGGTGTTCGCCCCTTGCGGTCAATTCGGCAACGGGGCCGGTATGGAGCAGTATGCCCTTGTGGAGGATCGCAAACCCCGAGCAAATCTCCTCGGCCACCTCGAGAATGTGAGTCGAGATGAAGATCGTCCTGCCCTTTTTGACATATCCCGCGAGGTAATCCTTGACGACGTCCTGCATGATCGGGTCGAAGTTGATCAGGGGCTCATCGATCAACGCGAGCGCCGGTTCGTGGATGAAAGCCTGCGTGAACATCAGTTTCTGACGGGTGCCCCGCGAGAGGTCCTTGCAGAGTACATTCTTTTTGTCGGCAAAATCGAGGAAATCGAACCACCAGTCCTCCTTCGTCTCAATGTCCGGGATTTTCCGGACCGCCGCAACGAACTCGAGGTACTCCATCGCGGTAAGAAAACTGGGCGGGGTCTCCTGCTCGGGGATGATTCCCACCTGCCCGCGGACACCGACCGGGTCCTTGATGACGTCGACTCCGAGCACGCTAGCCGACCCGCTGGTCGGGCGCGTCTGTCCGGTCAGCATCTTGATCATCGTCGTCTTTCCGGATCCGTTCGGGCCGAGAAGCCCGAACAGTGATCCCCTCTCGACGGAAAGGGAGACATTGTCGACAGCGATTACTTCACCATACTTTTTTGTAAGATTTTTTGCTTCCAGCGCGACTGCCATTGCTCTGCTCCTGCATGTTATTTTAGAGTGCGAATCTCTTTGGGTAAATACCTCTTGGTTTTATGATCGTAAAAAAAAATGAGGATTTCATTAGTTCTATTCAGTGTGCTTCTTTCTTTTTTCCAGACGTTCTGTCAGATCACCCATGACAGAAAGAATTGCAGGCATAATGAAGATCGCTCCCATCAACGAGAATCCGACAGCTATCAGGGTCGTAATCCCGAAATTACTGAGAATAGGGAAGCTGGAGAGGCACAGCGCCGAAAACCCAAAGAAGGTTGCAAGACCGGAGATCGTTATCGCCGTACCTATCTTGTTCACACTTTCCTGGATTGCCGCGATATGGTCATGCAAACGCTCCTCCTCTTCTGTATATCGCTCCATCACAAGAATGGTATACTCTGCTGCGACACCAATTGTCATCGATCCGAGGGTGGCGGTTATCGGAGTATATGCGATTCCCAGCATATACATCGCCCCCGCGTTCCACCCGACAATAAAGATGATCGGAACAAGCGGGGTAACTGCATGGAGGTGACGATACACAAGCGCGAGAAACGCAAAGACAAGCATGAACCCGAGTAAGGTCATCGCCTCTTTTGACGACGTAAGCCCGTTGATGAGTGAGGTGAAGAGATAAAATGATCCCACCGGTGCAAGGGTGATGCCTACAGGAGGCTGCAGGAATGTAATATCTTTTTCCATCTGGATCTTGAGAGCATTCTGGGTGGTCATCTCCAGGTTTATGGTGCTGAACCGGATGACACCTTCCATCGAACCGCTCAGGTAGGATTTTTTGACATCGGCCGGGATCTTTTCAATCACGGCATTGAGCTGGTTCTGGGTTTCGGGCATAACACCCCCGTTATACGCAAGGATGTACGTTACAATACTCGTTGCACCGGTAAGTTCAGTGTGATGGGCGAGCTCATAGTCCTGGAAATCCTTCATCCACCGCACGGTGTCGAGATCAGTGACACGACTCCCCTGGATAATAAAATCGGCGGTACTCGTCGAACCAAGAATTCCTGTCACTTTATCCATCTGGATTTTTGCCGGCATGTCGCCGGGAACAAATGCGTTCTCGTTGGTCTCGATGGGGATCTGGGAGTCGATCTGGAAACCCACCAGGGCAACCATCCCGGCAATCAGCAGGATGGGCAGGGGATTTTTTGCAATTTTTACAGAAATATCGGTCAGGAACTGGCCATACGACCATGAACTCTTTTTTTGTGCATCGCTGCCTGGGCTACCCTGGGTTTGTGAGGGGATGTAATCGCACGCTCCTTCCCCGACCGCGTAACAGAGTTCAGTTTTTCGTGGTTTTGGCGTGTAGTTGACGAGATGGGCAATTGTCGGGATACCGATAAGCGAAATGATATAGCAGCTCATGACACCGATCATCGCCACAAGTCCGAATGAGCGGATCATGGGGACCGTCGAAATAAACATCGCGGCAAATCCCATGCTGGTAGCAAGCATCGCGTACATGACGGCAGGGCCGGTACGTGTTATCGTCACCGACACTGCCTTGTCGAGCGATCCTTTCCGGGCTTCTTCATCCAGCCTGGCATGGAACTGGATCCCGTAATCGATGCCAAGCCCAATCATCACCGGGAAGGCACCCAGCACTGCCATATTGAGCTTGATTCCGGCAAGCCCCATAAAACCCATTGCCGTCGTCAGGCCAATACCGACGAAGAGTACCGGGAGGAACCGGTGACTGGCATAGGCAAACAGGATGCCCATGACGACAACCATCAGTATCATTGCGGCGCCTATGAGCACACCCATCGATGAACTCATTTCGGTCTTCATCTGATCGGAGAATGCCACGCTTCCTGAAACCGAGATCTTTACCCCTGGCGGCGGATTGTTGTGATCTACGAGGGACTCTACATTTTTCAGCGTGGCACTCTTCGCATTATCGGACAACCCCTCGGAGAGCGTGATCTGCACCAGTGTCAGGACATTTGACGGGACAGCAGTCGCTTTTGTTTCAGGAGGGATCAGGGCAACAATCCGGTCGATCTCGCCTTTTGACTGGGGCAGTACGCCACCGTTTGCACTCTTCAGGAGGTCCACGATACTTGCAGAGCCCACGACATTTCCCTGCTGGTTGATGTCACTTTCCAGTCCGTCTAAATAGTTGAGGACCTGCGGGCTGAGAGGATCGCTGGTCTCCACGATAAGAATGAGCGCGTTTGATGAGAAGGTATCAGCATAGTGATTGTTGAGGATTCCCGCCGGTGAATCTTTATCCAGATAGGTGTCATTGCCTGTCTCCATGGCAATGAGTGTCATCCCGTACAGGGCAACGATAAAGACAATCCCGATGACGGCTGCAACCCGCCTTGGGTGGTGGTTGATGACCTGTGCAAGTCTTTCAAATATCCGGTCAATCATGGGAAGTCCTTCCTGTCCGTTGACAGGAGCAGAATATTGTTGTCAGGGATGGGGTAATACCCCCCGATGCAGTATGTGCGGTCGTATGGGCACCTGTGCAAGGTGTTACTGACATGAACGCACCTTTCAGTGTTGTTTCGTTCGCTGGCGGTAGACCAGGTAACCGGTCAGGATCACAGCTGCCGCAATAACGGCCAGGACAAAGGGATTACCCAGCAGGGAGTTTTCTTGTTCGACTACAATCCGGACTTTCATCGGGTCTGAGATCAGCGAATTATCCAGTGCATCACGGTACCGAATCTCAGAGTCAAGGGCGTACTCCTTAACCGTGGCAGACTTGTCCACTGAGATTTCAAAGGCCGCTTCCCTGGTCTCTCCGGGTGCAAGTGTTCCGAGAAATGCCGTGTCATCATTGCTGGTAAAGGGATCAACAGCACTGATGCGTGCCTGTACGTTGTATGCCGTGGCACCGCCGGTATTAGCGTACAGGACATTGATCACTTTCTTCTGACCGGGAGAGATGACACCCGGGGCGGACGTGATATTGAAATCAATTTTTTTACCGACCGGCAGACCGATTGTTTCCACGTCTGATGTGACATGATCCCCTTCACTATTGTCGTAATTCACCAGAACATCAAGCGGATAGGTCTGTTCTTCTGCGTCGCTGGAGATGGACACTTTAAATCTGCTGCTGACGACCTGATTAACCGCAAAGTTCCCGATATACATACTCCCTGAGACGGGAAGAACAGGGCTCTGATCATTACGGACGATCTTGATGATGGAGTTATTGCCGTTTTCATGGCCGACGTTTTTCACAGTCAACGTGATATAACCTTCAGTACCCGCATTCAGGTGCTCTGTTTCGGATGAAAGCACCTGGATCTTCAGTTCAGGTTTGATTTTAATGGGAAGACTGTATGACTCATTGCGGTCTTTATAATAGTACTGGATTGTATCAAAACCGTATTGGTCAGCTTCATACATGTAAGAATAGTTCAGGTTCAGCGGAAGATTGTAGGATCCCTGTGCAGCATCCGGATCCACCTTCACGGTAAATACGCAGCTTGCGGTGCTGCTGCCCTTCAGGTCACCCACCATCTGTGGATCTGATTGGATTGTCACCGGAGCATTGCCGGAAGCGAGTGAAACTGTCAGGAATTTTGCAGTGTTGGGGAGGTCATCACGTTCAATAATACTGGACTGGACAAATTTGAACTCATTCACTCCTTTATTTTCAATCACTACATTGAGCTGGACAGTATCTCCCGGGTTGATCTCATTTGTGCCGGAAATATATGCTGATAATGCCGGGCTGCCCGCCATGTATTTGTCTGCTGCCTGTGCAGGAGAAATGATGAGCATAGCACAACTCAGGACTATAAGGCTCAGAAGCAGGCTGATGTGCCAGTTCGGTCTGCTGGTACCTGTTGGCATGTTTGTTTTATTTTGAATCACATTCATGTATGTCCTCTTGTAAGGAACTTGTTGGTACATGTTGCGGATATTAGTATATAAAAATATTGCAAATAGATGATACATGTTTATAATTAATAATCCAAAAGAAAAGATATCCGAAATTGCATTGATGAAAAGAAAAGAGGGGATGCTCCTGGAAGCACAACTATTATCCCACTAATTTCTGGAGTGCTGCAATCCTGTCCCGGAGCGCCTGTTCCCGCTCTGTTGACTCCGTAATATCAGTCATGGTAATATACGTATTAATGTTGTTGTTATAATTGGCAGCAGTGACCCTACCGAGAATACAGCGGCGGCTGCCATCTTTCCGGTTAATCCAGATTGTTACCTCTCCGGGTCTCTCAGAATCCGCCTGGATATTTTTCACCATCTTTTCAATGTTGTCGCGATCTTCAGGAGATACCAAGTCTGCTGATTTCATCTTGATGAGTTCTTCATTTGAGTATCCTGTGATAATCGCAATACGATGGTTGGCAAAGACCACATCCCCGTTTTCAACAATGATGAGTCCATCCTGGATATTTTCGGCCATGGTCCGGAAGCGCTGTTCACTTTGCTTTAATGCGGCTTCTTTGGCCTTAAGCTCCGTGATGTCGGTCAGTATAACAAAAGCATAGCGGGTATCTGCATGCTGCACGTCAGAGATACGGGCTGACACAAACCGACGCTGGCCATCTTTTCGCTGTATCCACAGCTGGAGTTCATTAAGCTCGTTATTGCCGTTCTCCATTTTCTGGATCTGGCATGCGGCCTCTTCTTTGTCCTCCGGTGAGATAATCGAAAGCGGCTGCATCTTCCACAATTCTTCAAAGGAATAACCGGTAATTTCAGCCAAACGCCTGTTCACAAAGACAATTTTTTCATTTTCCATAATGATCAGGCCGTCATGGATATTCTCGGCCATCATCCGGAACCGTTCTTCTCTTTCCCGGATTTCCCGCTCCGCAAGAATATGTTCGGTAATATCTTCAAGGATAATAGTGAAGCCTTTCTGGCCATCTTCAAAAACAGTTGGGACAGATTTCTGTTTAAAGATCCGTTTCTCCCGATCTTTTACCCGGAATGTGACAGTATCCTCTTTTTCTTCAAACCGGGTCGTAAGCATCTCAAGCAATTCATGAACGTCGATATCCGGAGGGCTGAGGTACGCGACATTCTTCCCGAGAGTATCCTTTCGTGAAAGGTTCAAGAGGGTTAAGAAATTGTCATTCACATCGATGATGCGTGACTCGTTATCCAGGACCATGATAAGTTCTCTGGAATAACCGAGCATTGCGGAAAGAGGTACACGATGGGAAAGCGTGAATACCTTTGCCATCCCGTAGGTCCGCATATCCACTTGCCCGGATATGAGGAGGATATCAAGATATCTCCCGATAGTGTTCTTGTTTTTATTAAGGGCTTTTGAAATATCGGTAACACTCATCCCTTCGGGATTCTTCTTGAGAAGATCTTTAATCACGGAGAGTTCGTGCGGGTAATCCTGCATCATACAATTTTCAACGATTCTCTGAAATGATCGCAACAGCTAGTGTTTTATTAATAATTTATGTGTATAATTAATAGGACAAAAATATTTATAAATGTTTATATGATTCGTAGAAAAAATGAAGTTTACCTATCGTCACCTGCCTCAAAAACACTACTTTCATATTGCATTCCCTGAAATGATCTCTCAGAGTGGCAGGAATACCATGGATCTTGCATTATTCGACGGTATGACTGACGAAATGAAACACCATTACCTGGAATTTCTTCTCTGGCATTACCGGGTAGTAGACGCATTCTGGTTTATCAATATCGCCGAACAATACGGCCAGCCTGCTGCAGAGCACGTCAACGAACAGGTCTGGGGTCGTGTTGCCGGCATGGCGGCCAGAGATATTATAAACCGGTTCAATATTACAGAAAAAGGGCTTCGTGGTTTTGTAAGGGCACTTCGTCATTTCCCCTGGGCAATGATTGTTGGGTATACTATTGATGAAAAGGATAATGAAGTCATTATATCGGTACCATCCTGTCCTACCCAGGAAGCACGACTCAGGCGGGGGCAGGGTGAATATTTCTGCCGTGAGATGCACCGTGCAGAATTTATTGCCTTTGCCCGGGAGGTTGATCCGCGGATTCGCGTGCAATGCCTCTTGGCTCCTCCGGATCCTCATCCAAAGGACATGTTCTGTAAATGGCGGTTCTCAATTCATCCATAGCGACATTCTCATAGTGGTAGTGGTTTTCCCGGTAAAACCCGGAATTTTTTTTGGCAGTACCTTATTACGAACCCGGGCAAAATTTCCTCCATCAGACCGTTGTTGTTTTCAATTTGGATTCTGTAACGTGTCCTGCTGGCCATGCTTGCAGCAGCGGGGTGCGTTTGAGTTGAAAATCAGTGATTATTACCTGATTTAAGAGTGCACGAATAGCTGCACAACAAACCATGCTTCTTTAATACCGGGCTTCTCCATACCTTCTTTTAATGCGAACCAACAGGCATCAATATTTTCTGGACCTGGCAACCCGGTGTGCCCACCAGGGCACCTGCCTGCGGCGCAACTTCGGTGCAATCATTGTCGATGAATACCATACTATTGTCTCGACCGGATACACCGGTGCCCCCAGAAAACAGATGGATTGCACAGAACTCAACACGTGCTGGCGAAAGGACCATAATATTCCATCAGGCTCCAACTATGAGCGGTGCCGGAGTGTCCATGCAGAGATGAACGCACTCCTTCAGGCAGGAAAGAATGCACGGGGATGTACTCTCTATCTTGCTGGGTTTGATGTCGGGACTGATGAGCTGACGCAGATCTGGCCGTGTTTTCTCTGTTCGAAAATGATCGTGAACAGTGGCATTGCCAACGTCATCATGCGGACCGCCCGGGATGCGTACAAGGAGATGGACCCGATGGTTCTCTACCAGATGCGGAGCCGGGAATCCCTCGGGGATGATACGAAGTGAGAGAGGTACGGATACCCTATAATGCTACTAAAATTGCAAAAGAAAAGAAAAAAATAGAAAATTTATAAAATTAGAACCGGGGTTTTCGGTGTTTCGGCAGGCAATCCCTGCAATATACCGGCCTGCCCTCAGTCGGCTTGAATGGCACTTCGCATTCTTTGCCGCAGTCAGAACAGGTAACTTTTGTCATTTCTCGTGGACCGGAGTCCCTTGGGCCGCCAAAGTTTCTGGAGCCGCCAAAATTTCTTGATTCAAACATAGTATTACTCATACAGTATAAAACTGTGCACCTATATACGCCGCCCGGACATAAGAACTTCTCTATAGGAACAGATTTCGGTGCTGCAAGAATCCGGAAAGAGATGTTGTTTAATGAGCAGATTGCAGGCATCTTTACCGTTCCTCCTTCACCAGCGGGAGTGCAGTCAACTATCCAGCGAATTTATAGTTACTATCCCGTATTGCTTCCCGATTATACCTGGGATTTTCGGCGATTAATACAGCGTCAGAATTGATGAACCGCATCATCTGCATGAGCCCTGCCGCGATTACCATAGCGGGGATCATCAGGTATGCAATCCATCCCGGACACATAATCGAACTGAGCCATCTTCAATCCTTTTAATGACGATTGTATCGAGTGTCAGATTAATAATAAGCCAGACAAGACCGGTTATCGCGCCTCCCATAGGTTTAGGTTACCGTAACTGCAGGAAGAACCACACCATGAGAATTGCAGTAGCAAGTGTTGCGACAACGATCATGATCGATGTGAAGAGCATCAGGTCAATCGACAGGTTTCCTGTCTTATTATAGAAAGTGACCGAGATAAGGAAAGAAATCAGCTATCAAAGCAGGCCGGCAATAAGTCACCTGCTCCGGATAGATCTGGTATACAAATTCATGGAGCATCACGCTTGGCTATATCTTTTTTGCTCCACGCAGTACTGAAAGAATAGAACCGTCTCCTGCGGGTTCGTATGGCACAACTGTTTTAGTACTGTCCGGTGTCGGGTGTCCGGATTTCATGATAAACGGATACCAGAGAGAGGCTGATAAGGTTCATGGTTGTTGCAGAATACCACAGGTACGATTCAAAGAGGGTGAGTTTTGTGATCCAGCCCGACCAGAGCATCGCGCAGATGATACTGAAGGTGATCAGGGTATCGATCGCGAGAAAAACCATTGGTTTATGGAAAACACGCCCTGCCTGGGCAATTGTGCAGTATTCGAACGGGGCCGGACGATGGAAGAGATCAAGTGCCGATCGCCCGGTATTCATCACAAGATCAGCAGATGCCCAGATAATTACCAGCCACCCGGCACCCATCAGAAATACATTCTCCGGTGCCCCGGTCCGGATCGCGATTATCCCGAAAAGCAGCTTGAATATGCAAAAAGGGATACCGATAGTGAAACTTAAGAAAATCGGGCGCCTGAAGAATCCGTGGATAGCATCAGCATCTTTTTCAGCGGCCTGTTGTTCATTTTTAGGGGTGTCTGTTGACATGGTCTTGTGGAAGTGTTTTATAAACAAACTATAGTGTTGCTGCCCGATATTAAGAGACCGTGGATTCCGTGATAAAATTGCAATAAGCACGGTCTGTGGAGCGAAATTATCAATGACCCCAATGCAAAAAATATTAAAGGAATCCTGATTCATGGTGAATACACAGGTATTTTTGACAAACTTTCCGGAAACAAGCAGGACGGACTCCGAAGTCAGCGCTTGTGCTCTCTGCCATAACCGTGATCGCGGTAGATGGTGTGCTTGCAGGTGAGGAAAATAAGCTCCTCCGGATGTATAGGGACACGTTTGGGGTCTCTGAAGCAAAACTCACGCCAATCATCGAAGGAATTGCCATCAGGATGATTTTTCAACCTTCACATAATCCTCTCTTTTTTTAGGGCTTTTCATTTCAGGAAATGCCAGGGAGTGGCTATTCAAAAGGGAACGTGTAGACTTCAATTTTTGTGGGAGATACACCCGAACGATTCTAAAAAATCTGTAATTCAGGAATGATTGAACATACATATGGTCGGGTGCTGTAATAGGACTGCGTGCCAGGATATAACGCGGGAAGCAGGATATTTACCAGTAAAAACAGAGCGAGACGGGAACCGGCATCATCTATATACAGCGAAAACAGCGGAATATCTTTGGTATTGAATCCGTAATTTTCGTGTTGTATCTTTGTTCTTAAGTCCTGACTGTTCAGGTATTATATTTTTGACTGGTCGTATCCTTTTTGTATTCCTGTGGGATGCGACTTGACATTACCCCTGCTGCTGCGGTAGTATTTACGGTTATTGTCCTCCGGAAGTTTATCATCAGCATTTCGAAGAGACTTCTGATCTGTATCTGATTTTATTTTCAGGAAACAATCGACAGGGTTTTTACCTCCCACGCAAGCCTTGGTTTTGAAATCCTCGCACTCATTGCAGGTTGGCACGCAGGATACCAGGACTCCGGGGAAGTGCGCTCTCCAGAGCTCAGGATCAATTTTTCCCTCGCTCATATATTTTCGTAGGTGTCGTGCGGTATATTTCATCACTAGTACTGGGCAGTGGGTAATCTTATCAGTATGCAATAAGGATAACAGTTGCGGTTTTCACGCAATATTCGGTGTATTAACGCGACAGGTTCCCTTTTCCCCATACTACAACTCCTGCTGCAATCGCCACCATACAGCATTCAATTCCTGCCGGGGATGGCCGGGTTGGTGTTGCTTCGGGTGCCGCTGTCATTGTCATCAGCGTCGTTGCAGGAGGAGGACTTGTCGTTGGGGTCTCCACTGCCCGGGTGGTTGTGGGTAAGACCGGGAGATATGATGGTGTTGGCTGAATCGTGATTCCTGTGGGGAGCCCCCGTTCTACGAGAAGGACATTGTTGGCAGCCGAACTGGGATTTTCGACTTTGATGGAGAATGTCCTGGTTGCGGTGGCCGAGGATGTCTGGAACGCGACCACTGCCCGTCCGACTGCATCGGTAGTCACAAGGGCATAATAATTCGTGTTCGACATGACAGGTGTTGAGGGTGCAACATCGTCGCGTATGGTGCGACCGTTCCCGTTACTGAATACATACGACCCGATATTATAGGGGCCGTCAGGAGGATCCTTTTGTACCCGGAGCTGTCCCCCGACGATGATCGGGGGCTGGTCACCGGATAAACCGCTCAGGGTGGATGTCCGTGTAACCCAGACATAGTAAGCGGTATTTGGTAACCCGGTTATCGTAATGGTAAAGCGGCTTCCCCGTGTCAACGAATCACTGGAAGATACATTGGCTGCAGAGACGGGAATTATTATCGCAATACAACAGGTGATCACCAGGAGTAAAATGAACGCGGAATGCAGTCGTGCCATCTTCATCCTTCCCGTATATTCATGCGGAACGTGGTATACTATAGCCCGTTGTGCCAAAAACATTCTGATCGCGGCATCAGTATTTTTCATTCAGGGAATCAGGTAGCTGAGCTATCTTTTCTCCTCCCAATGCACTCAAGGTCGATGAAACCATTAAACGGATCTGTCTTGAGCAGGCGGACCCTTATCTTCTGACCTACCCGGAGACCTTGTCCTCCCTGCATTATCCGCCCCTCAGCTGGGGGTTTAATGAGTCTGGCATAGGTTCCTTTCTCCGATGCTCCGGTCACTAATGCGTCAAAGACATGGCCGGTCATGTTCTGGAGAAGTACAGCTGCTGCGGCTTTTCGCATGAAGCGTTCGACTTTCTTGGATCCTTTCTCACGTGAGGTCAGCCAGACAGATTGATCGATGAGCTCTTTTTCCGTATAGGGGCTGGGCACGCTGTCAATAACCGATTTTAAGAGTCGCTGGATAATGAGATCGACATATCGCCTGTTGGGGGCAGTGCCGTGCGTGTAATCAGTGACGGCGAGGCCAAAGTGACCGTATGGGGGTTCACCTGGTTCGAGTGTCATGTATTCACCGGGCCCGATAAGTTTTACTACCGTCAGGGACAGGTCAGGGAAGCGTTCCGGGTCGACTTCTTTTTGCCGGTTCAGGAATTTCGAGAGTGATTTTGAATCAGGTTCTGCGGGCAGATACTCACCATATGCTGCTGCTGTCAGCACGATTTCGTCCCAGTACCTGGGTGTCCGCACAACTCTCTGTATCATAGGTATCCCGGCCCTGCCCAGGTAATTCACCGTGGTGCCGTTGGCCGCGACCATGAATTCCTCTATTACGCTTCTTGCCATGTTCTTCTTCTGGACGACAAGATCTTTTACCGAGCCATTCTCGACGATCGCTTCGGCTTCGATGGTCTCGAGATCGAGTGCCCCCTGCTCCATCCGGAATTTTTTCAGGCGCTGTGCTGCCTCATTTTGCAGGCGAACCTGTTCTTCAAGGCCCGGAGTATCCCGAATTTTTCCGGGTATTGGCCCGACCCCCTCAAGCCAGTCACCGACTTCCTCATAGATGAGTTTTGCCTTATTGGATACCACGGCCCGGTAAATTTCACCGGCTCTGACCTCTCCGCCGGGAAGAACCGTATATTCTATAACAATCGCCATGTGGTCTGGACCGGGCAGGAGTGAAGATATCCCCTTTGAGAGCGCGTCCGGCAGCATCGGGAAAATTTCGATACCCGTATAAACCGAGGTTCCGTTATGGGCAGCATGCTGATCGGTCTGGGATTGTTTCCTGACGTAGACATCAACATCCGCGATTGCGACCTTCACGTGTATTTCTCCGTTCTGTTCACGTTCGCAGACTTCCATCTGGTCGAGGTCCATGGAATCGAAATTATCAATAGATGACCAGAGGAGCATTCGCAGGTCTTTCGTAGTTTCCCCGCCGGTGGGAACTGCCATGGCATGTATGGCTTCAACCTCTTTTATCACAGAATCGGGGAACTGGGGTTCAAAGCCGTACTTCCTCATCGCATTTTTTGCGATGCCTTTTAAGTCAATTGTGCGGTTGTTTTTCATTTTCGGATGATAGAAATGCTTTTCTGGGATATAAATATCCTCGTGTTTTATCTCTGTGATTCACAAAGCAGGAGATCGAGATCTCTAGGAGCACTCGGTGAATACGGATACCAAGTTCTTCCTCCTCAGAAATCTGCAATGATCTGTATCGTATCACTTCTTTTTTTCAAGCAACACCACTTTTACTTCCTCTGCGTGACCTTTCGGGCTGACCTTACGCCAGACTGCAACAATTGTCCCCTCTGGATCGATAAGGAACGTATCCCGCTGGATGCCAAGAAATTCCCTGCCAAACATCGTTTTTGGTTTCCACGAATTATACGCTTTGAGCACGGTGTGATCCGTATCTGAGAGGAGCAGGATGGAAAGGTTGTGTTTCTCTGCAAACTTCTGGTGGCTCTCGGACGTATCTGCACTTACCCCGATTACCTGTGCACCGAGATCTGCAAATTTCTCAAGGGCAGCGTTAAACTGCATCGCCTCAATAGTGCAGCCCGGTGTATTATCCCGCGGGTAAAAATACAGTACAACCCATTTCCCCCTGAACTTGTCAAGACAGATGCTGGTTCCGTCCGCATCCGGAAGACAGAACGCCGCTGCCGTTTTTCCGATGAGTGGATCTTCACGTGACTGAGCCATATATATCAGGAAAGTGATTGGTATGTTTACTCTTCAAGGCATCTGTGCCTGCACAGGTTTGATGCAGTTCCCCGGTCAATGAAGCAGGAATATGATGACAGGGAAATACCTGCATGTCATCTCTTTAATAAGAAGGATTTTTCAGAGGATATCCAGTTCGATGCCGTTCATACACTTTTAAGGATCTTTGTCTGAAATATTCTGGACCTGAACCGGAGACACAGTTGCACCGGCCGCAGCAGACACCAATAAGAAAATGAAAAAAGTGCCGGAAAGCACCAGTTTTTGAGTATTTCTCTCCTTAACCAACAGTCATCAAACCGCTTTACCGGTAATGATGTGATCGTCCGCTGGATGTAATAAAACGATTCCTATTTAATTGTGAGAAAATATCCCTTATTGCACTCACCATAAAGGGATTATCCCGGTCCGGATTATGCACGATTGATGATGGCAACAGGTGTAACCGTCTTTTAACCGGTGATTTGGATGGGCAGTTCCCGTTGAACCCCGCCTTGACGTGCAAAAGATGGCATCATGCCAGGCAGCAACCCCAAAAGACAGTAATTATTGCAAAAGTTTACCGTTTGGAAATTCAATGAACCAGGGTATCTGGCAGCTTTCTTCCCTTTTAGTCCAAATTTTTACTTCAATGATGATCCCACCCAAATATTGACAAAATCTCCCGGCATATGCTATTCCGCTGATTATGGTAAAAAAACTCTACCCATTCCTGATATCGGTTCCCCATGGGGGTACAGAAGTACCTGAAGGCTTCCGCCCGCTTTTACTGATTGGAGATGATGATCTCCGGTATTATTGCGATCCGCATACCCGCGTTGTATTCGGATTCAAAGACCGCGTCGCTGCTTTTATTGATACCCCCATCTCCCGAATGGTTGTAGACCTCAACCGTCCGCCGTTGCCACTCCCCCTCCGCGATCCAGATGGAATTATCAAAGTAAAGACTGTCGATGGCAGGGAGGTCTACCGACCCGGACAGCTGCCTGATATGCACCGTATCCATCACCTTCTTAAGACCTATTACTTCCCCTATCACCAGCGAATCGATGAGCTAATCGACCGGAAACCTGTCAGGATCGCATTCGACTGCCATTCCATGCTCCCTTATGGTTCGAAAGACCAGAAGGATGCCGGGAAAAAACGCCCTTTGATTTGTCTTGGAAACAATGGCGACCTGCAGGGCAGTGCAAAAAAAGGAAGTATTACTACTTGTTCTGACGAGTGTATTACAGCACTTGCAGGTGTTTTCAGGGATGAATTCTCCGAGGTTGCGATCAACAATCCTTTCTCCGGTGGTTTTATTTCAAACGCACATTACTGGCACAAGGGTATTCCCTGGATCCAGATTGAAATAAACCGCTCCCTGTATGAACCCGATGGATTGTCTGCTCACCCTCAAAAAGAGATACGGAATCGTATCCTCTGGCTTAAGGAAAAGATCTGGGACGTTTTAACCTCTTTCTGGAACAGCGTCCAGTAGCTGACAGATTAAATTCCTATAATCATCGGCAAAGAACACATGCAGTTTTTAATAAAATAATACACTCATAGCACCGGTTTACTTCCCGGGAGTGTCAGAACCTTTGGAGCAGGGAGAAGGGATGTACATGCGGAATTGTTCTTAAAAAATGGCTTTCCGGAATTTTGCCGGAGTGGGGGGGTACTTTAGTTCCGTATCCGGTGTTGCTCGAGGTCACCGTTATGGTATACCATCACCGTGATCTCTTCACCGCGGTTAAACCGCCGTACATGGTCATCGTAAACTTTCTGCACGTGACGGAGCTGGTGACGGGTGAAATAATCCCGGATGAATTCGAGAAACCGGATCTCCTGCGTAAGGAACGCATTCTCGTACTCTTTGGTTTCACGGGCAAGATCGAGGCTCTCGTCATCAGAAATAACAGCGTCATATTCCCCGTGCTGGTCAAGTCCGGAAAATTGCCGCCAGTCGACGTACCCGTGTTCGTCGGGTTCACGGTGGAGCATGTATGGATAAATACGACAGATTGTAAAACGGCGGTCGTAAATCCGGCACCTTCCGTTTTCCAGAAACCAGCAGGATCCACTGACCTTATCCCGTGTCCGCACTGCATACCCCGAAACATAGAATATGCCGTTCTGGTCACAAAATTCGGGTGCTGGTGCAGGTTCGAGAGCAGCAGGATCAAATGCTTTGACTGAGGTTACATCACGGTCGAGCAGGAATACATGCCCATTGAATGCCCTGGTACAGCACTTCGCACATGACGTGCACCGGAAACCTATTCTCTGAATCACTCCGGCAAGACGTTTCACGGGATATTCTAAAAGACTGTTGCGTTCCTGCGTCAGCGCTGCGATGCGGAGAGGAATAGGGATCAGGGAAACGGGATCACCTCACAAATTTACCGGAAAGTGTGATGGCACACCTTATTGCTTTTGCGAGAGTGTCATCGAGTCGGGTCATTCTTCTCAAATATTTTTAAGATTTCTTTTTCAAAATTTTATAATTACCACAGCATTATAGACTTCATAAATGATAGTATACTCTGATGGAACCATCAACGGAACTTGTTCGCAGAGTTGAGATTAGTTCTGGAAAAGAACGGTATATTCTCACGTTGAATTCCGAAGATTTTTCTGCGATTTTTCCCGGGATGATCAGGTATACGCTAACCGTTACAGAAGGGGGGCAGACGATCTCTGTTTTTCGTACTAATTCATTTGAATACTCCCCGCTTGTCCCGCTCGCAGCAGAGGACGTGGCAAAGCGCACAGCCAATGAGTGGGAGCAGGAAATCCGCAATAATCCCATGGAATTTAACCTGAATCGGCGGCATGAGTATCCGAAACGTCCTGCCTCTCCCCCTGTAGATCTTGTTGTAATCCAGGGAAGCCCACGGGCAAATGGTAACTGCAGCATCCTTGCCGGTTGGGCGGTTGATGCAGCATATGAACTCAGCAGACATGCTCAGGTCATTTACCCTCATGACATGAATATACGGTGTTGCATCGGGTGCTACCAGTGCTACAATACCGGCTCCTGCGTCTTTGATGATGATATGAGTGGTATCATCGATGCTATACGGAGTACATCGCTTCTTGTCGTATGCTCTCCTGTTTATACCAATACTGTCCCCGGCGGGCTCAAGCTGGTTATCGACCGTTGCCAGGCATACCATGCGGAGAGGGCGCTGTCTGGAGGTATTACGGGACAAAGAGGTCTTATTTTTTCTGTCGCAGGAAGGAAAGGGGATGAGAATTTTACCTGTGTTACCCGTGTTATTGCAGCTTTTTTAAGAAATCTTGATATTATTCCTGCCGGAGAGATCCTGATTGACCATGTGGATGCGGTGAGGGATATCAGGACTATACCCGGTCTGGAACAAAATGTCCGGGAAAAGGTAAAACAATACCTAGTCATCAGGAAAAATCAGGGAAAAAATAAAGATTAGTATTGTCTGAAAGGTACATATGCGTCGTAGATTTTTACTTTCTCACCCTGAGGATCAGTTGCCCAGATTTCTGCCCGGTCTTTTAACCCGGGTGCATTCGTGCTGCGCAAGGATATTTCTTGTCCTTTGTACAGGGGTTTTTTCATCACGCCGGTTACCACTACACCATCGGATCCGGTTACCGTGACATCGATCTGCTGGATAAAGTTGAGTCCTTTGCCTCCCTGACAGCTGACAATGATCTGGGGGTCGTATGACAGACCATTGCTCTGGACCTGGACCTCGATGTTCCAGTTATCAGGAAGCGTCTGGGTTGGTCCTGGTGTGGATAACACCGTGGTGGGGGTTGATGTAGTTGTTGTGAGAACAGTTGTCTCGACCGGTGTAGGTGTTGGTGTTACCGGGGGCGTTGCAGGTTGTGTACATCCGGCTGCGAGTACGAGCACAATGCAGAGGAAACCTGCAGATGCAATTACCAGTGTCTTATTCATACCGGATAATTTCCCGGGTGTGTATTTTATGTTTCTGTTTTTTCTGTACAAACAGGATTATTGGTGCTGTTCATAATTCTGGGGGAACTTCAGGAATCTCTTATTTGTTTCTGTCATTACTATCGCGACAGGTTATTCTTACTAAAACCAAAAAAGAAAAACTATAAGGCAGATTGGTTATCCCCGCTTCCCTGATGCCGGCTCGATCCCGGTTGGCTGGTTTCGGATCGTCCGCTCTTTCATGATGGTATAAACTTCTGTTGCGTATTCACGGGGGACTTCAACGAAGGAATAGGAATCGAGGACCCGTATCGATCCAATGGCTTTTCCGGGTATTCCTGTCTCACCGGCAATCGCTCCGACAATGTCTTTGGGAGCGACTTTATGGATCCTGCCAACCCCGAGGAAGAACCTGACCATACCGGTTTCTGCTCCTGTGTCTGCAAAATCCATCTCTTCGCGCTTCTCAGGTACTTCCTCACTGCTCTGCTCCATCTGCAATTTGAGAAGCGCAGCAGCAATATCAATCGTACTGAGGTCGCCTTCGCTCTCCTGCTCGATGATGCGTACGTAGGACTCCATTCCTCCCGCCTTGATGGTCGCGCGCACCTTTTCAACCATCGTGCGGGTACGCGTTTCTGCTACATCAGACTGTGTTGGTATGGGCATACGGGGGATCTGGATTTTTGCATAGTGCTGAATCTCCCGGAGTTTGGTAAAATCCTTGGGTGCGACAAAAGTCACCGCCCTACCGCTTTTTCCCGCTCTGCCAGTTCTGCCGATACGGTGGACATAATATTCCACATCCTGCGGGACATCGAAATTGATCACCATATCGACGTCTTCTACGTCAATACCCCGCGCAGCGACATCTGTTGCGATCAGGATCTCGATGGTACCTTTCCGGAATCCGCCCATCACCCGGTCGCGCTGCGACTGCTTCAGGTCCCCGTGGAGTTCCTCGGCACGGTATCCGCGTGCCTTTACTTTTCCGGCGAGTTCCTCAGCGCGGCGTTTGGTATTGCAGAAGATGATTGACAGGTGCGGATCGGCTATATCGATGAGGCGGCAGAGCACGTCAAGTTTTTCGCGCTCTTTGACTTCAATATACGATTGCTCAGTCTGGGGAACGGTCAGTTCAGCGTACTCCACCTTTACAAACTCGGGTCTGTTCATGAACCGTTTGGAGATATCAACGATCGGCTGCGGGATTGTCGCTGAGAAGAGAAGAGTCTGGCGTTTCTGCGGGATTTTTTTAAGAATCAGTTCGATATCGTCGCGGAATCCCATGTCAAGCATCTGGTCAGCTTCGTCGAGGACAACTATTGATACTTCATCGAGCGAAAGTGTTCGGCGTTGGAGATGGTCCATCACCCGTCCTGGTGTCCCGATTACGATATGGACACCGGCACGGAGTGCACGCAACTGGCGGTCGATCGGCTGCCCGCCATATACCGGGAGAACCGTGATACGCGGAAGATGGGCGAGAAGTTCAGAGAACTCTTCTGCTATCTGGATTGCAAGTTCGCGTGTCGGACAGAGTACGATTGCCTGTACTGTACGGTGTGCCGGATCAATCTTCTCAATGATGGGAATACCGAATGCGGCCGTTTTTCCCGTACCTGTTTGTGCCTGGGCGGTCACGTCACGCCCGGCTTGTATGAGGGGGATAGCGAGTGCCTGAATAGGTGTGGGCTCTTCAAAGCCCATATCTTCTATTGCTTTACCGACTTCAGACGAGAGGTGAAAATCGGAAAATTGTATACGGGTATTCATATCGCAACACCATTTGGCGTCAGGGCTCTTAAGATAACGCCCTAAGACACCTTTATTTTCATCCGGCTGACGATATCATGAGATTTTTTTATCTGTTCACGGGATAATGGGATAATAAAGAGGAGAAAGAGATGAAGGTTGTCGCATTCAACGGAAGTGCACGTAAGGACGGGAATACAGCGATTCTTGTCAATACAGTGTTTAAGGAACTGAAAAAAGAGGGGAATCAAAACTGAGCTCGTGCAGCTGGCAGGAAAAAATATCCGGGGTTGTACTGCATGCGGGAAATGTTTCGAGAAGCAGGATAAACAATGCGTGGTAAATAACGACATTTTAAACGAATGCATTGGAAAGATGCTGGATTCTGACGGGATTATTCTTGCATCGCCGACATATTTTGCCGATGTTTCTGCAGAAATGAAGGCACTTATTGAGCGAGCCGGGTTCGTTGCGAAGGCAAATAACGATATGTTCAGTCACAAAGTCGGCGCCGCGGTAGTTGCTGTCCGCCGCGGCGGTGCGATCCATGCGTTCGACACAATTAACCATTTCTTCTTCATCAGCCAGATGATTGTCCCGGGTTCATCGTACTGGAATATTGGCATAGGACTTGCCCCGGGTGATGTAAAAACTGATGATGAAGGGATTGCAACGATGAAAACACTTGGCGCAAACATGGCATGGTTGATGAAAAAAATCCACGAATAATTTTTATTTTCAAATCTCGACTGTCAGGTCATCGGTTGCCACAATCAAATCCGGACATTCTTTTTCGAATTGTTTTTTCACTCCGGCTCGTTTGTCGGAAGATGTATACACCTCTGCACCGAAGTGCGTCAGAGCAAGACGCTTCGTATGTGCTTCTTTTGCAATCCGTATTGCACTCTCCGGATTAAGGTGCGGCCATCCTGGGCTTTCCTGCCCGGATTTCAGTCCGCATTCTGTAATCAGAAGATCAGAATTTCGGCCAAGCAGGACCGCATTGTCGCAGTAACCGGTATCAGTGCAGTAGGTGATTACTTTCCCATCAAGGGACAGGCGGTATCCGAAACAGGGTACAGGGTGCACAAGCGGGAGGGACTCAACCGGGAACGGGATATCATGATAACCCTCGTCAAGTTCCACAAACCTTACCGGGAAGGGAAGTTCCTTGAACGGGACCGTGAAAGGTTCGGCAACAAATGTATTCAGAACTCCGGCAGTCCCGACTTGTCCGCAGATCACCAGGCCTCTTGAGAATTTGAATTTCACCAGCGTATGCAATCCCACGATGTGATCAATATGAAAATGGCTGATGAACAGGTAGGCCGGCTTTTCCTGGGTGATGTAGTGGTCCGCCTTTGCAAGACCATTTCCGGCGTCAAGGATAATGTCATACTCTTTTGACTGGATCAGGATCGAGCATGTATTGCCGGTCTGGGTATCGTACCAGCCGTTGGTCCCCAGGAAGGTAACCTTCATGGTTACAGGTTGTTGTTTGCAGGTCAAAAATGTTCAGATAAACCTGAACCCTCCCTCATCCTTACACAAAGAAAGTTGTTATATTATTTTAAACAGAAAATATCCGATTATGAAACAAAAAGGCATTTTTACCTTTATTGCAGCGTTGGTCCTCTGTTTTATGTGTGTTCCCGCGGGAGCGATCATGCTGGAAGTGTCAGTCAAAGGACCGGTAGCGACCATCAGTCCGGGTAAGAATACCCTGACTATTGAAAACCCGCTCCAGTACGGATGCAGTTACCCGGCAACCGGAGTACCGGTCTGTTCCTATATTCCTATCAACAAGTCCACGCTCACCGGTACGGTACCGGATGCAGCTGCATTTACGGTCTTTAATATCGGCGATCAGGTTGTTGCGACCAGCATTGGCGGTCCGGGTGATACGTGGATTACGCTTGCAAAGTTGTTCGGCTCACGGCCAAACGAAGAGCTGGTGACTAATATTGTTGGTGATATAGGAACGATCCCGACCCCGTTCATCGGTAATTACACTCTGGACGCAACAACTGTCCCGGACTGTTCGGCATGTTCGGGCACCACGTGCACAGCCTTGTCAGCCACCGTGAAGGTAGAGAGCGAGGGAAATGAAGTCTTGGAAAGGACACTCATACGGGGGGAATCACTCAGCTATAGTGGAAGGAACGATGGTTCGAGTGTTTACGTCAAGTTTGTCAAAGGACAGGCATTATCCACCACATGCCCGGGTAAGACCGGTATGACCGGGCCTCAGGCAATCTCTGTTTATATAGTCAAAGTAGTGCCACCTTTCAGTTCAGCGCAGACAAATATCCGGACGGCAACGACAACCCGGCCCGATGAGGAACTGACACCACTGCCACTGACAGCTTCGACGAGTGCTGCAGTACCCACAACCACCAAGGCAGGCATGTTACCGCTCGCGGCGATCGGGGCGATCGGATTTGCTGGAATTATTCTGGCTAAGAAAAGAAGATAGGGGTTCCTTTTAAAAAAACCCCTTTTTACCAGTGAGCACTGTTGTGATACCGCTTTCAGTATACCCCAGATGAAAGGAGGCATCGGGCAGATTACGGATGATGTCCAGTGCAACCAGTTTGGCTCACGCTCAGGTACGCTGATGGTGACAAAACCGCAGGTCCCAACTGATACTCAGGTATCATCTGATGCACAACAGCCGATACCATTACCCGCAAAGCAGGGGCGTTACTGCTTGTTGCTGTCCTTGCAGTGGTATTTGCAGCCATGAGAATCCTTCGATGATTTAAAACCAGGTCCAACAGGGGCTTCTCTCGCATCTCATTTTCTCTTGCATCGTCTCTGACTATTGTTTCTTACCCGATCACAACTTTATCATAGATCCACCCCCAAATCCAATACATATAAAACGGTGTGCTGTGGTTCGTGTTGGTGTCCACGTCTCGATAGCAGGATCTCTTGATCATGCCGTAGACCGGGCAAAGGATGCCGGGTGTGACGTGTTTCAGATGTTCTCGCGTAACCCCCGGGGTTGGGGATTTGTACCACTGACTGACGAAACCAGCACTGCTTTTATGGATAAAATCCGATCAAGTGGCATTATTCCTGTTGACCATATGCCCTATCTTCCGAACCTGGCATCGCCCAAACCGGATATTTACGAAAAGTCGATTGCAGCACTGTCTGCCGAACTTGACAGGTGCGGACGGCTTAACATTCCGTATCTCGTCACCCATCTCGGGCATCACCTTGGTGACGGTATTGCCGGAGGCAGAACACGCGTCATCAGGGCAATCAATACGGCTCTTGAGGACTCTGACAACAACGTTATCCTGCTGCTTGAAAACACTGCAGGTGAGAAGAACAGCGTGGGAAGCAGTTTCGAGCACATCCGGGGAATCATGGATGGACTTGCAAAAAACAATCGTATCGGCGTCTGTCTTGACACCTGCCATGCGTTTGCAGCGGGGTATGAGCTTCGCACGGAAATGGGCATCGCTGAGACACTTGCGCAGTTCGAAGACCAGATTGGTATTAAAAATCTCAGAATCATCCATCTGAATGACTCGAAAGGCGATAGGGGGAGCAGTCTCGACCGGCATGAGCACATCGGAATGGGATTCATCGGTGAAGACGGGTTCCGGCGCATCCTCCATCATCCTGTCTTATCAGCGCTTCCGCTTATATGTGAAACACCAGTAGATGATCGACGGGATGATGTTGGGAATATAGCGAAAGTGCGTGAGCTTGCAAAATAATTTTTTCCGCTTTCTTATTAGATAAAAATACTGTTGTATGGATAGGATCCCTCTTTTTCTCCAAAGTATACAGAATTGTTGTTTCCCGTGTTCTTATTATCATCTAAACACAATAGATCCGGCAGTGAAGGCAACATTCGACGGCACTGCGGTGCGTGTGGGAAAAGAGGGACGCATCCTCTATGAACAAAACGGGTATGGACGCATGGAACCAAGCGGAGTGAAACTTACAAATCAGGAAGCGCTGTATCTCCTCCACCGCCAGAAGATCGATGTTACCGGTTACACATTCAATACCCTGTTTTCTGTTTTCGCTGACCAGCCCGGTTTCCTGCGCAGTTTTCTGGTATACCGCGATCTGCGTGAACGGGGGTACGTTGTTCAGACAGGGCCGCACGATTTCCGGGTATTCAAGCGTGGTGAAAAACCCGGCACCAGTGAGTCGCTCTATCTTGTCCGGGTTCTTTCCGAACGGGATCCAATCCGTTTTGTAACACTTATTGAAGAGGTTGTGGCCTCAAGAAACATGCGCAAGCAGTATGTTCTCGCCGTTGTCGACGACGAGGATGAGCTGACCTATTACGAGATTAGACTCCAGAAACTGCCAGAGCCCTGCAATCATTTTCCTGAAATATCCAGCTGTGAAGCGATACTGGTGGGGAAATCTGCGATGGTCCTGGCCGCCTCCCAATCAGATCTCGAACAGTCAGGGTTTGGTAAACGGCTTGATGATGAACGTCTCATGCTCGCACCTGTTGAACTGCTTTATCTGATGGGGAAAGGAATTATTGCACTTAAAAAAGGTTCAATTCCCATCAGCACCGATGAATATTTTGCGCTGGCCAGTGAGACAGACAGAGAACTTGCCGAAAAAGATAAGGTATATACTGAACTCAGGGGGCACAATTTCACTCCCCGGACCGGCTACAAGTTCGGTCACCATTACCGGGTCTACTGCGGGAAGAATGTCCACTCTGACATGCTGGTACATGCGGTCGAGAAAGAGGCAACTCTACCCATGAGCGTTATCTCACGATCTGTCCGGATGGCACATAGTGTCAAAAAGAAGATGTTGTTTGGTGCTGTACATACTAACGGAGTTCAATTCGTCGAATTTGCACGGATCAAACTGTGAGCGCTCACCATGCCAGAACCTCAGATTAATCCTTGGTCAAGTAACCAGTCTGTCGATGTCGAGAAACTATTTGCTGAATTTGGCATCGAACCTATCTCCCCGGTGATTTCGGAACTTACGGAAGTCCCGTACTTCATGCGCCGGGGCATCGTGGTCGGGCATCGGGACTACCGTCCCATCGCGTGGGCGATCAGGAACAAAACACCTTTCCATATCCTGACCGGGTTCATGCCGAGTGGCCACCCGCACCTCGGCCACCTGATGGTGATGAAGGAAGTCGTCTGGCACGTGCAGCAGGGTGGCAACGGCTACATTACCATCGCCGACCGGGAAGCCCATGCGGTTCGCGGCCTCTCATGGGAGAAATGCAACGAGTACGGGAAGGAGTACCTGTCCTGCCTCTACGCACTCGGGTTTGAAGGGCAGACCTATTTCCAGAGTAAAAATAACCGGCTGAAGGACCTTGCCTTCGAAGCGGCGACCAAGGTAAATTTCTCCGAGCTGACGGCGATCTACGGATTCGGTGCCGACACCGATCTTGCCCACGCGGACAGCGTGATCACCCAGGTAGCCGACATCCTCTACCCTCAGGTGGATCGCGAGCCGGCGCCGACTGTGGTCCCGGTTGGGATCGACCAGGACCCGCATATCCGGCTCACCCGCGGTATCGCCCACAAAATGCGGATGTTCACAATAGAGGAGCGGGACGGTTATATCAGCATCCGGTCGAAGAACGCACCGGAACACGCTCTCAACGCGATAAAAGCAGCATTTCCGCATGCAAAGAAGTACGAAGGGCATCTGGATATCAAAGGAGCACAGTGCTCGGACGTCAGTGAAAAGGTGCGCCGGATAGAGCGAGAAGCCGGGGGTTTTGCATTCTTCACACCTTCATCCACGTATCATATATTCATGCCAGGACTTACCGGAGGTAAGATGTCCAGCAGCATCCCGGAGAGTATTATCTCTTTCTATGAACCTGAAGCAACCGTAAGAAAGAAGGTTATGAGCGGCATAACCGGTGGAAAAATGACGCGTGAGGAGCAGAAGTGTTGTGGCGGGGAACCGGACAAGTGCTCCCTCTACCTGCTCAACCTTTTCCATATGGTGACAGACGATGCAGAACTTGCCGAGATCCGCAGGAAATGCGTGTCCGGTGAGATCATGTGCGGTCACTGCAAGAAGGAGACGGCGGAACGCGTGGTTGCTTTCTTAAAAGACTTCAAGGAGAAAATGGACGCAGCAGCAGAAAAGATCGAGGTTTAAGATGGTGAATCTGACACAGAACGAAAAACGGTTGCTTGCGGTGCTTGAGAAGGAGAAGAAGGCGGATGCCCGACATCTTGCCACGATGCTGGATGCGACACCGGAATCTGTAGTGCAATGGGCATACCTTGCAGAGGATAAGGGGCTTGTCAGCCTTGAACGGATTGTCGATAAAGCGTTCATCTACACAGATGAAGGAAAAGAATACTTCAAACAGGGACTTCCTGAGACGCAAATCCTGAAATTTATTGGAACTGACACTCACTTGACCGACCTTCAGAAACACACTGCTTTCCGGATAGGTTTTGGGCAGCTGCGCAAAAAAGGGCTTATCAGTGTGAATAACGGGATGGTTTCAAAGGTAGGAAAACCCTCAACGGCTGATGATGAAACCGCACTGAAAAACCCACGGGCTGGAGATCCGAGGACAAAAGAACTTATCAAGCGCGGAATCCTGCAGGAAACTGACACGGTAACCCACCGTGTTTCCATCACTTCAGATGGAATTGCACTCGTTAAAAAGAGCCACACTATCACGTCGGGAATGGGATATGAAGTTGTAACGGGAACTCTTTCCCGAGACCAGATCATTTCCAGGGAATGGAAAAATCTCAATCTTCGCCGGTATGATGTTGCAAAACTCCCCAAGCGTGTCTATCCGGGCAAAATCCATCCGTACCAGCGTCTCATTGAAGAGATGCGCCAGATACTTCTTGAGATGGGATTTACCGAGATTTATGGCGATATTGTCCAGAGTTCGTTCTGGAACTTCGACGCACTCTTCCAGCCCCAAGACCATCCTGCGAGAGAAATGCAGGATACTTTTTACTTAAAAGAACAAGTGCCACTTCCTTTGGGATGGGAACGGGTTCGTGACATGCACGAACGGGGAGGGGAGACCTCATCGACTGGCTGGGGTGGAACCTGGAATAAAAAGAAAGCTGAGCAGTGCGTCCTACGAACCCATACGACAAGCCTTTCTATCCAGCATCTTGCAGTACATAAAAATCCTCCGGTAAAAGCATTCGGCATCAGCCGGGTTTACCGGCGTGAAGCGATCGATCCGACACACACTCCGGAATTTGAACAGCTCGAAGGGATTGTTATGGATAAAGGTGTAACATTCCGCCATCTCCTCGGGTATCTTAAGGAATTTTATAGTCGGATGGGATTTGAAAACGTGCGGTTCCGGCCGGCATATTTCCCCTATACTGAACCGTCTGTCGAGCCGGAGATCTACGTCGACGGACTTGGCTGGGTAGAAATGGGAGGTGCCGGTATCTTCCGCGAGGAGGTCACTGCACCCTGGGGAATTACGTATCCCGTGCTTGCGTGGGGACTTGGCGTGAGCCGCGTGGCTATGCTGAAACTGGGATTGAAAGACCTGCGGCTCTTGTACCAGAGCGATATTGAGTGGATACGCAATAGCCCGGTTCACCGTGAACAGAGGGTTACATCAGGGAGAAGAAATTAATGACTGTTGTCGGCCTGCCCTACAACTATCTTGAACGCCTCACCGGCATGGATAAGGATACCATCCTTTCCCGGTTGCCGATGATAGGTTCTGAAATCGAGCGCCGGGAAGCAGACCATGCGGATGTTGAGTTCTTTCCCGACCGTCCCGATCTCTTTTCAGTCGAGGGAGTTGCCCGGGCAATGCGCGGTTTTCTCGGTATCGAGACCGGGCTTCCCTGCTATACGGTAAAGCCATCCGGCATTACATTCACTATTGACCCAAACCTCGCAACAATACGCCCCTGCCTCGGTTCCGCAATCATCCGGAATCTCTCGTTTGATGAGGAGTCGATCCTTACCATCATGGGACTACAGGAAGCGCTTCACTGGGCGGTGGGCAGGGGAAGGAGCAAGGTTGCGATCGGTATCCATGATCTCGACACGATCAAACCCCCCTTTCACTATATTGCATCGCCGCGCAACCGGAAGTTTATCCCCTTGGACTTTGAACGGGAACTCTCGATGGACGAGATCCTGGCAGAACACCCGAAGGGCAGAGACTATGCAAAAATCGTCAAAGACTTCCCGCTCTTCCCCCTTATTATCGATGATGAAAATAATGTCTGTTCATTCCCGCCGATCATCAATGGGGAGAGAACACGGGTGACAACGAATACCAGAAATATTCTGCTGGATACAACCGGCACTGACCAGAAAGCGGTGCAGGTTGCAGTGAATATTATCTGTACGGCTATGGCAGAAACAGGAGCAACCATCGAGAGTGTTGAGATTGATGGTATGCAGACACCAACACTTGCTCCCGCGGAGCGGAGAATCAGTGTAAAAGAATGTTGTGACCTGATCGGTGTCGAACTCTCAGCTTCGGAGATTGCCACTCTTCTTGAAAAGATGCGTTTTGGAGCAAAAGCTGAAGGCCCTGAAAGGGTTATCGTGCAGGTGCCCTGCTATCGCGCAGATATCATGCACGACTGGGATATCTTTGAGGATGTGGCAATCGCGTACGGGTATGATAACTTTACCGTCGAGATATCTCAGACATTTGCGATTGGAAGGGCACACCCGGTATACACCGTTGCTGCGCATGTCCGCACAATTCTTTCAGGGCTGGGGTATCTTGAGATGATGCCCTTCACGCTGACCAGCGAGCGGGTTCTCTACGATGCCATGCAGCGGGAACGATCATCCAAGGTACTATCGTTGATGCATCCCATCAGTGAAGAGCATACCGTTGTCCGTACCGACATCCTGCCTCTCCTTTTGGAGATGCTTCAGGTCAATAAACCGCGGGAACTCCCTCAGCGTCTCTTTGCGACCGGTGATATCATTGAGGATATGAGAACGACGCAGCGACTGGCGGCGGCGAGCATTCATCCGAATGCGGATTTCTCCGAAGTATATGCATGTATTGATGCAGTATTGCACGAACTCTCTATTGCATATATAGTCGGGGAATCGAATGACCCGGCGTTCATTGATGGCAGAAGAGGGAATATTATCGTAGATGGAAAAACCATTGGTGTGTTTGGCGAGATCCATCCAGCAGTGTTGAATGCATTTGAGTTAGAGCACTCCGTTGCCGCATTCGAGTTCGATCTCAGAGCCGTACCGGGATACCCCGGTCCCTGAGATACTCTTTCACATCCTTAACCGTGAACTCACCGTAGTGAAAGACGCTTGCTGCGAGGCAGGCATCCGCTTTCCCTTTTGTAAAACCTTCATAGAAATGTTCAAGGGAGCCCACACCCCCGCTCGCGATAACCGGGATCTCTGCAGCATCAGAAATGGCAGATGTGATGGCAATATCAAAACCGTTCCTGGTACCATCAGTCTCCATACTTGTTAGCAGGATCTCACCGGCGCCGCGTTCTTCGGCTTCCCGGGCCCATGCAACAGCATCGATTCCGGTTGGCTTACTGCCCCCGTAAATGACAATTTCGTACCAGCATTGAGATCCATCATCCAGCCGTACCGGGATCGCGTTCCTGTTCTCGGTAAAATTCCGCCGGACATCCATTGCGACGACGATACATTGTGTCCCGAACGATTCAGCTCCTTTTGTGATCAGCATCGGATCATGCACTGCACTCGTGTTGATACTCACTTTGTCAGCGCCAGCCCGGAGGATCTGCTGGATATCGGCAAGTGAGCGAATGCCGCCGCCAACAGTCAGCGGCAGAAAAAGCTCGTCAGCAGCCCGTTTTATCAGTTCAATGATTATCCCGCGCTTCTCTTTTGATGCAGTTATATCGAGGAAAACGACCTCGTCAGCGCCCTGCTCATTGTATCGTTCAGCCAGCTCAACCGGATCACCGGCATCACGGAGCCCCAGAAAATGTGTTCCCTTTACCACCCGTCCTTCCTTGAGGTCAAGGCAGGGGATGATCCGTCGTGTGAGCACCATGGGTAAATCTGGGTGTGCTACCCCTATCTACGTTTCCCAGCACGTCGCTGTCGCGGTGATGGAAGAGTTTTGGGAGTTTTTATGTAATTTGGCGTGCCTACTCATAGGGTACATCAGTATCCGGGGCGATGCCATGAGAGCACCTGCCCGCGAGGATTTTCATGAGTACGGGAATGCTGAAAATTGAGTGGGCTGCGCAGTTTATGCCGGTGCTCGCTGCCATAAAAAAACAGTTTGAGAAGGAGAAGCCGTTTGACGGCATGACAATTGGGATGGCACTCCATGTTGAGGCCAAGACCGCAAACCTTGTCTCCACGCTCGCTGCCGGGGGAGCTGAAGTATACATCACTGGTTGCAACCCGCTCTCGACGCAGGATGATGTGGCCGAAGCGCTCAATTCAGTAAAGAATGTCCACTGCTATGCAAAACGTGCCTGTTCTGTAGAGGAATACTATGCGGCAATTAACCTGGTGCTTGATGCAAAACCGGTCGTTACCATCGATGACGGTATGGATTTAATACACTACATCCATACCAGGCGCCGCGATCTCCTGAAGAATGTTATTGGCGGTTGCGAGGAAACAACCACCGGTATCCACCGCCTCCGTTCAATGGCTGCTGAAGGCAAACTGGAATTCCCGGTCCTTGCAGTGAACGATACCCCCATGAAAAGATTCTTTGACAATGTCCATGGGACCGGGGAAAGTGCCCTCACCTCAATTATGATCACCACAAACTGCCTGATTGCCGGAAAGTATGTTGTTATTGCGGGATACGGGTACTGCGGGCGGGGGCTGGCAAAAAAAGCCCGCGGGCTGGGTGCAAAAGTCATTGTCACTGAGATAGACCCACGTCGGGCGCTGGAAGCACATATGGACGGTTTTATGGTCATGACAATGGACAAGGCCGCAGCTCTAGGTGATATCTTCATCACGACTACAGGTAACACCGGGGTAATCAGCGCACGGCATTTTAAAATCTTAAAAGATGGCGCAATAGTATCAAATGCCGGGCATTTCAATGTCGAAATCGACGTCGGTTGGCTCCACAAACAGGCAGAGAAGGTAATCCAGCGGGACGGTATCGAGTCCTTCTTTTTAAAAAGAAAAGCAGTGCATCTCCTCGCAGAGGGAAGACTTGTCAACCTAGCCACACCCAAGGCGATGGGACACCCCATTGAAGTAATGGACCTGAGTTTTGCCCTTCAGGCGCTCTGCACAGGGTATATCGCAAAAAACGGCAGGAAGCTTAAAGGCGGAGTCTACGAAGTCCCCCAGAAGATTGATGAACAGGTTGCAAACCTGAAACTCTCATCGCTCGGACTCTCTATCGACAAGATGACAAAAGAGCAGAAGAAATACCTCTGCAGCTGGGACATCGGAACATAATTGAATAACGTTCCGGTATTTTTTCCTATCCCAAACGTGCTGCATATAGGTACTCCTGAGCATACCCGCAGTACTCCCCGAAGTGTTCGCGTGCAAACCTTCGTATTATATCATATTCCCAGCCGGTCAGAGCAGCATTGGTATTCAGGGTTCTGATATAATGCTGTTGCATGATCCGGCGGATCCAGACGTCAACAGGGAACGCTTCGTATTTCTGGAATGCAAAGAGGAGGATACAGTCTGCTGCTTTTGGTCCCACGCCGGAGAGTTTCATGAGTTCCCGACGGGCTGCTTCGAAGGGCATCGCGGAGATTGTCTCCTCCCACTGTTTTATATTGCCGATAGCACTGGCAGTGTTAAAAACGTAAGGTGTGCGATAGCCGAGTTTGCAATCCGCGAGGGTTTTCCCGCCTGAACACGTTATAGCTGATGGTTCAGGAAACGTGAAGTATGTCTTTCCTTCAAAAATAATTTCCCTGCCAAACTGTTCTGCAATGGTGCTGATCCTTCGTCGTATCATCGGGATGTTGGAATTTGTCGAGCATATATAGGATATAAGGCACTCCCATTTCGGCTGCCTGATCAGGCGAAGCCCGGTACATTGTCTCATCGCAATATCAATGAATGGATCGCGATCGATTGATGCAAGAATTGGCTGAAGATCTATATCAAGAGAAAAATACTCTGTAATAAACGGTACTGACGCACCGTCAAAGGCAAGCTGTTGCCCATCCTGCCTTATTTTGATAACCTGCATGCCAACGACACCATACCACCATCCATCACCAGTGTGATCCCACCGGAATACTTGTCCGCAACCAAGGGTTTGGTCGAGCGAGAATTGCTGGATGTGAGACAGGGTTATAGTGTGCATGATCCACGCTAATACCAAAGGATGGATTTTTCAAGCCATATATGGCAGATCTTGTTGGGTACGACCGGTTTGCACGACCGTGTATTAAGGGTGTACGAACTTCGTGCGAAGGGTAAGATAGTTACTTCGTATCATAACGAATAGCATTTTAATATATAAATCAATAGTTCTTTTTATGGAATTAACACAAACGCTTAAAGCATTTATTGAAGAGGGACAGGATTGGGAGCGTAAAAATACCTCAGTAAAAGGTGTTTCCATCATCAGATTACCGGCGACAAAGAACCGGTCTGCTTCTCTTGCCATCGATATTAACCCTATTGGTGAAAACGGTCTTCCCATGAAGAAGAAAGGCATCATGATCATGAATGCAGCGGAGCTTGCTGCATTCAGGGCAGCATTCAACAATGAAAAAGTCGACAGCCTGATCACGGCACTTGAAGAGGTTCTTCCGGAACGCAAAGCAGCGGGAAAATCTTCAAAGATGGATGTTGTTCAGATATAACCAGAACAATCACTTTTGACTTTCGGAAAAAGGAGGGATTATCATCGAAAAAGGTTGGGTAATCTGTGTACTCTTCCTTATTGCTGTAGTGATTGTATCGGGCTGTCTTGGCTCCAGGACACCTCCTGTATCGCGCCCCCAGGCTCCTGCTGTTCTGGTTGATTACTACCGGGCAGGGGGCATTGCCGGAATACAAGATCGGCTGGTTATCTTTGATAACGGGGTTGCGGTTGTATCAACCCGAACAGCCAGCCGTGAGATTGAGTTGAACCAGACGGAAATTGACAGGATCAGAAAGCTCTTTGATGAGGGACAGTTCGCGATGCTTGAAGGAAATTATTCAGGTCGGCATGGTAGTGCCGATTTAATAAAATACACTCTCAGCTACCATAGTAAAACGGTAAGCGCCGAGGATACAGCGATACCCCCCACCCTCCGGCCGATTATCGATGAATTAGACCGGGTCTTCACCATGAGTGCCGGCGTAGAACCAACGTCCAGTCTGGCTGCAAACTTGCCGGTATGAAGGATCCGGGAATTTTTTTCTTTGTCCCTTTGCAGGTTTTTATCATTGGTCACTTTCACTTTTACCCGGGTTACTGTGACCGGGGTATTCCTCATACAGGCTCCGGCTTGATTGACAATAGATGGGTAATTCAGCAAAGTCTGAATAAATTGAACCAGTCCTGATCCAAGACAGGAAAAATGCTTACCTTCATGTATCCTCAGCGTGAGAACAGTCTTTGATGGATCTTCTTTACTGCGTGGATGCTTTCGCAAACAGGGTCGGCACCGGAAACCCGGCCGGGGTATGCATACTTAGTGAACCCAGGGACCAGTCGTGGATGCAGCTGGTTGCACGGGAGTTGAATCTCTCCGAAACCGCATTTCTGCAAACGGAGAAAGAGGGTTTTTCGCTCCGATGGTTCACCCCGGTTACTGAAGTAGATCTTTGTGGACATGCGACACTTGCTTGTGCCCACGTTCTTTGGGAACGGGAATATCTGAAACCGACAGAAACTGCCCGCTTCTCTACAAAAAGCGGTACACTTACCGCAGTAAAAAAGAACGAATGGATCGAGATGGACTTCCCCAGTGAACCTGAACAGGCTGCAGACGCACCTGCGGGGCTTATTGAGGCTCTTGGGGTAAACCCCCTGTATATCGGAAAGAACCGGTTTGATTATATTATCGAGGTTGCAACTGAAGAGGAAGTGCAGAATATGAAGCCGGATTTTTCCTGTCTTTCCGCCGTCCCGATGCGAGGTGTGATAGTGACCAGTGCAGCCCGAAACGGGGATTACGATTTCGTGAGCCGTTTTTTTGCTCCTTCTGCTGGAGTCCCCGAAGACCCTGTAACCGGCTCAGCACACTGCTGTCTTTGCCCCTTCTGGGAAAAAAAGTTACATAAAACGGAATTTCTCGCATATCAGGCATCCGCCCGCGGTGGTTTTCTCCGCGTGAAGACGGGGGATATTGGGAGAGTTAATATCTGCGGACAGGCAATAACGGTCTGGAACGGGACACTCTTCCTGTAATATTCCAAAAGTATTACTTTTTTTCATAGAGGCACGACTGAATGTCGTGTCCCAGTTTTCCGATTGCATCTGCCCGGCACCGCTGACAGTGACGCATCTGTCTGACATATTTCCCGCATTCATCCTGCATTTTGCGCTTCATTTCCGGTGTTGGCGGAGTAATGTCTGCAAACTTGTATTGTGCAATAAGAGGGATGACGTTGAACGTGTACACACCCATTTCGCCAACCTTTTTTGCGATTTCCGGGATATGATCTTCATTGATGCCCGGAATATAAACCGTGTTGATTTTCACGATCATATGTCGTTTTACTGCCTCTTCGATGCCTTTTAACTGCTGGGAGAGGAGAATTTTTGCACCTTCAATCCCTGTATAACGCTTACCTTTGTAATCGATAAACTGATAGATTTTGGCGCCGATTTCCGGATCTATGGCGTTCAGGGTTACGGTGATGTTGCCGACATCGTACTTCTGGAGCAGGTCGATCTTTTCCGGGAGCAATAATCCGTTGGTACTGATGCATTTGATGACGTTGGGGTACTGGTCGTGGAGGCGGCGGAGCGTTTCAAATGTCTCTTCATTTGCAAGCGGTTCTCCCGGCCCGGCGATTCCAACGACCTTGATATAATTGTATTTATCCACAACTTTTTTGACCAAATCCATGGATTCGTCAGGATTAAGTACCCTCGTCGTGACACCGGGGCGGCTCTCGTTCACACAGTCAAAGTCACGAATACAGTAGTTGCACTGGATATTGCATTTGGGTGCAACCGGGATATGGCACCTCCCGAATGCGTGGCATGCCTTTTCGGAAAAGCAGGGGTGTTCCTGGATCTTACGCATTTGCGCCGGGTCCCACTGGACCTTCTTGCCAGCGACATCCGCAAATTTTACTTCGTCGGACATATTCAACACCACTACGTGCGTTGTGAATGTATAAATAAAGTGCAATTATGGCAGTGCATTCCACTGTTCGAGGAGTAACGGTGATAATCTTTCCCCTCTTGCATAAATGACCACGAAAACACTTTCAATTCCATGAAAAATTAGGTTAGCTCTTCATATTATGATAGCAGATAAACTCCGATAAATCCCGCTGGTACCGATGGATCAACTGTATATGGCTTACAGGATTATTCTATAAAAGAGCATTATGAAGAAATCTGAAAAAATCAAGGGGAAAGAAGCAGCTGCCGCCCTCAGGAAAAAGCGAGTCCTTTATGGAATTATCGCGGTGGCCGGGATTATTATTATTGCAACCGTCTGGTTTGTAGCGTTCAACCCGGTTGTCGCAAAGGTGGGTGATACGGTGGATTTTTTTATACCGGGGCGCTTGATAATGGGACTGTGTTCGACTCAAACATGAACGGGACACCACTTGAATTTACGCTTGGGTCCGGGCAGATGATCTCCGGATTTGACGAGGCAGTGACTGGTATGGCGGTCGGTGAAGTGAAGACTGTCAAACTGTCTGTCGATAAGGCATATGGCCCGTACCATCCAGAGCTAGTTGTACAGGTCAATCGGTCGGCAAACTTTTCGATAGCAAATCCTGTCATTGGCGAGCACCTGACAGTCACTAATCCTTCGAACGGTGCAACGACGACGGTGAAGGTCATCAACGTCACGCCTTCGACTATAACCATGGATGCGAACTTCGCCCTTGCAGGTCAGAATCTTACCTTTACGATTAAACTGGCAGCGATCGGAAAAAAATAACCTCCACTTTTTAAAATAAAAAAAAGGATACCGAAAAAATGGGCCCGGCCGGATTCGAACCGGCGACCTCCGCCGTGTAAGGGCGACGTCATAACCAACTAGACCACGAGCCCGGTCTCTTACTAATGTTTCCCTGCACCCTATTAACATTGTTGATTTCTGGCATTTGGCACATCATGATCCTGCATATCTGCGAACAAGGAAAAATGTACAGGATTATAAAAAATTAAAATAAAAGAAAAAAGTCGAGATTCATTTATTCTTTCTTAAGTTTGATATCGATGGCATATTTCTCTGCATTCCGGTCAGCCATTGCCTGGATAACCGCAATTTCGGCATCCTGCCGGGTCGGTTTGAACAGGTGTCGGAATCGTTTCTGCGTTTTGAGGTATTCTTCAACCGGCTTGCGCACGACCTTTTTTGCTTTAACGACTTTTCCTTCGACCATTTCATAATTTACCCATAATCCTGTCTCGATTGCAAGTTTGGCAACAGCTATGGTCTGCTCCCCCTCAAAACCCCACCCGGTACAACAAGGCGCATGAATCTGGACATAACACGGACCTCTGGTATTAATCGCCTTCTCTACTTTTTGCATGAGATCGGCGGGATAGGCAACTGAAGCAGTTGCAATATAGGGTGCGCCATGTGCTGCAAGAATCTGCGGTATGTCCTTCTTCGGACGTTTGTTGCCAAACGAGCATTTACCTGCGGGGCTCGTAGTAGTGCTTGCATCGTAGGGTGTGGCGCCGGAACGCTGGATGCCGGTGTTCATGTAAGCTTCATTGTCATAGCAGATATAGGTAAAATCATGACCGCGTTCAAAGGCACCGCTTATGCAGATCATTCCGATATCAAAGGTAGCTCCATCTCCTGCCATGATTACGACTTTTTCGTTTCTTCCCTGTTTTTTAAGCGAAGCTTCAATACCCGATGCAACTGCCGATGCATTTTCAAAAAGAGAGTGGATCCAGGGAACCTTCCATGCAGTCTCAGGGTAGGGGGTCGAGAATACTTCCATGCATCCCGTTGATGAAACAATAATTGTATTTGTGCCAGCTGCTTTTGTAACCAGTCTCGCCGACAGTGCAGCACCACACCCCCCGCATGCCCGGTGTCCGCAATCAAATAATTCAAGGGTTTTATCGACCATATCAGAGCACCTCCCTGCGCAGTCCGTAGAATATATCGCCCTGGTCCTTCTCGACAAGTGCAACTATTGCTTTGATATCCTTCTTTCTGACGTCTCTTCCACCAAGACCGATAATATAATCTTTTACCGGGATGCCAGAACTGTAGAGTGCATCTTTGATTTCGAGGGCAAGTGCCCCTTTTGCGCCAAGGGAAATATTCTTGTCAAGCACGGCAACGTTCTTTACGTGGGCAAGAGCCTTTGCGACATCTTCCGTGGGAAACGGGCGGAAGACCCGGATCTTAAGCAGGCCGACTTTTTTATCTTCCTCACGCATCTCATCAATTGCGTCCTTGGTCGTTCCGCAGATAGAGCCCAACGCGACTATCGCCGTTTCAGCATCTTCAAGCCGATACCCTTCGACCATTGCACTATAATCCCTTCCGAACATCCGGCTGAATTCTTTTCCGGTCTTCTGGATAATAGCCTTTGACTGTTTGAGGACACGATCCATTTCATACCTGAATTCATGGTAATATTCCGGTGTGGCATACATACCGAAGCTGATCGGATCGGCAGCGTCAAGCCGCTCGTAAGGGGAGAATTTCGGAAGGAAACGATCCACATCCTCCTGCGAGATCATGTCGATGGGTTCATAAGTATGGGAAAGGATGAAACCATCAAAGCATACGAACGCGGGGAGCAGAATTGAATGGTCTTCTGCAACGCGGTAGGCAAGGAAGTGCAGATCGGTCGCCTCCTGGTTGTCCTCTGCATAGAATTGCAGCCAGCCTGAGTCCCTGAGAGATATGGAATCCTGCTGATCGTTCCAGATTGAGAGTGGCGCTCCAAGTGCCCGGTTGGCAATAGACATCACAATCGGGAGGCGCATTCCAGCAGCATTAAAACAGACCTCAAACATCAGGGCGAGTCCCTGCGAAGTTGTTGCAGAGTACGTACGGGATCCGGCAGCACTCGCACCAATACAAGCGGAAAGCGCAGAAAATTCATTCTCGACAGTAATATATTCTGCATCAAGCTGACAATTTGCAACCATCTCGGCGAGTGCCTCGACAATATGAGTCTGCGGTGTGATCGGGTAAGCAGAAATGACCTGCGGGCGACAGAGGCGCACTGCTTCTGCAACTGCATGCGACCCTTCGGTTATCTCCATCATCTATTTCTCCTCCAGTATCATCTTGATTCCTTCACCCGGGCATTCTTCGGCGCAGATCCCGCAGCCTTTGCAGTACGTATAATCAGGGGCCACGAATTCCTCTTCAGTCTCATGAATACAACCCTCAGGACAAAGGGTCATACACAACCCGCATTTGGTACACTTTTCCCTGTCAAATACTGGTTTGAAGACACGCCACGAGCCGGTTTTATTGTCACGGGATTTTCCTGGTCGTGCCCTGCATCCAACAGCAAGTGCCATTATGCTGCCCCCTTAACGATATTGTAAGCCTGCCTGGCCGCTTCGATGTTCTTTATCGCCAGATCTTTTGGGAACCGGTGATTGAGTGCATTTTCCAGTGCAGAGAACTTGATTTCACCGGTTGCGGCTGCAAATGCTCCCATAAGCGAGGTATTGGTGATAGGAAGACCTATTGCTTTCAGTGCGATGGTGGTTGCATCGATCGTGATCAATTTCACACCTTCCGGTACCTTATAGTCCGGAATTTTTTCCGTGTTTACGATCACAATTCCGCCTTTCTTTACCCCCTGGAACACATTCACATCCTTGATTAACGTGCTGTCCTGGACAATGATATAATCAGGTTCATAAACCTGACTTCGCTTCCGGATAATTTTATCATCAAATCGTACAAATGCCTGGACCGGTGCCCCCCGCCGCTCGACACCAAATGCAGGAAAAGCCTGGGCAAAGACGCCCCCCTCGAATGCGGCGACGGCAATTAATTCAGCAGCTGTGACGGAACCCTGTCCTCCACGGCCATGTATGCGTAGCTCTCTCAAGAAAAATCCCTATTATTTTTACATGATTAATCGATATAAATCTACAGATCTACATCGAGCCCGAGAATCTTAGTACTTCCACAAAATACGTCGTGGGCGATCCTGACCAGACCCCTTGATGCGCACCATTCATCGAATACTGCCATCTTCCGTCCCAGAAGCACCTCCACATCAGGAGCGATGACGGGTGCGAGACTTCCGGCAATAGCCACGCGGGCGTGGATGTTTAACAGGAGAAGCGCGGCGCATTCCATCGCTGCAAACATGGCAACAGACCGCATGCGCTCCTCTTCCGGAAGGGAAAATTTCACTCCTGCATGCTGGAAAGCCTCATTTGCGGTGCACGCTCCCGCATCGATCCGCCGTATCGCGTCCACATCGAGGGCGCCATGGAGGAGGCCCGGTGCAAATATGCACGCATCGAAAGCTCCCACCAGTTTTCCGGCAGTGACAAGCAGCGTAACCGTATTTGAGCTCACATCGGTAACAATTATATCATCACCAAGGGCAGAACAAACTTCGTAAGCAATCCCGATCTTTTCAGGACTTGACTGGTGTGAATATGCCTTGAAGCGGAGATCCGTGGGAGATCTTCGGTGAAGACCCGGAATGACGACAGCAGGAATGCCGCTCTTTTCAACCTCATCAAAAACCCTGGTTCCACCCCCGATATGCTGCCCTGCGCCCTCCTGACTGATGAGTCCCCGGTTTTTCACCTTGTTAATACTGGTGATTGATGAAATATTGTCACCCATCGAATAACAGATAGCAATTCCTTCAATTTCATCAACCGGGCATAATCTTGAGAGATCCTGAACTGAGAACGTTTTTGCAGCCTCTCGCGAGATCTTGAATGTTCCCGATTCTCCGGCAAATCGCATTGCCGTTGTACCGTGATCAATCCCGATGAACATACCACTAATCCTATAGTATGGGCGACATATTAGGTAATGATGTTTGATGTCGTGACGGGTGGCGCCGGGTTCATCGGTTCACACCTTGTTGATACGCTCGTCGCACAGGGTAACGAGGTCCTGGTGATCGATTCCCTCTGTGCCGGGCGAAAGGAGACGATTGCACGGCATATTGATTCATGCAAGGTACGGTTTGTGGAAAAAGACCTGCTCGGCGATGGGTGGCAGGATGCTATCCAGGGAGCGGACCGGCTCTTTCATCTCGCGGCGGATCCCGACGTCCGCCAGAGCGCGATGAAACCTGACCCGACCATGCAGAACAATATCATGGCAACGTACAAGGTCCTTGAAGTCATGCGCCGGCACAAGGTCCCGGAACTGATATTCACTTCGACATCAACGGTCTACGGTGACGCAGACATTATCCCGACACCGGAGAGCTATACCCCGCTTGAGCCTATCTCTGTGTACGGGGCGAGCAAGCTCGCCTGCGAGGCGCTGATCTCCGCCTACTGCCACTCGTTTGGGATGAAGGCATGGATATTCCGCTTTGCCAATATCATCGGTTCGCGAAGTGGTCACGGTGTAATCACCGATTTTATCAGGAAACTTGAAAAAAATCCCGCTGAACTGGAGATCCTCGGTGACGGGAAACAGACAAAATCCTATCTCGAAGTGCACGAGTGCATAGCCGCGATGCTCTTTGCGGTGGGTCACGCACGGGGCACTGTCAATACGTTTAATATCGGCTCGGAAGACTGGATCGACGTTTTAAATATCGCGAAGATTGTCACTGAGGAGATGCACCTTGCTGATACAAAGTTCAGGTTTACGGGAGGTGAACGCGGGTGGGTTGGTGATGTCCCGAAGATGCAGCTGGCGATCGACAGGATCAAAGCCCTCCGCTGGAAACCTCAGGTCGGTTCACGTGAAAGCGTGCGGATAGCGGTCCGGGCTATGCTCGCAGAACGAGAACAGATTCAATGATGGCACGCACCAGACCAGATATCCGATGCCGGGAATTCTTGTGAAGTATATCGTTATTCTTGGAGATGGCATGGCGGACGAGCCGCTTGTGCAGCTGGGGGGCAAAACCCCTCTTGAATATGCAAAAACACCGAATATGGACCGAATGGCAAAAGACGGTGCTTGCGGAATGATAAGGACAATTCCTGATAACTTTGAAGCAGGAAGCGATATTGCCAACATGTCCATCCTTGGATATGCACCTCAGCAGTACTACACCGGAAGGGGGCCGCTGGAAGCGCTGAGCATGGGAATTGAGCTTGGTGCAAACGATGTCGCGTATCGCTGCAACCTGGTAACCGTCCAAAACGCTGCAATGGTGGATTTCTCAGCCGGGCATATCTCCAGTGCCGAGGCTATCGCGCTTTTTGCATCCCTGGAAAAAGAGATCCCGGAAGTAGTATTCCGGGCTGGCATCAGCTACCGCAACCTGCTGGTCATTCATGGGGGAAAAGGAGTTTCCTCGACACCACCTCATGATATCGTAGGGAAAAAGATTGCTGAATTTCTTCCAAAAGGAGATGATGCAGCCCTGCTCCGGCATTGCATGGAAAAGAGCAGGCAGATATTTGCTGATCACCCGGTAAATACTGCACGGAGCAGTTCGGGAAAGCCCCCGGCGACCCAGATCTGGCCGTGGAGCGGGGGACACAAACCTATGTTTCCCCGGTTTGAAGATAAGTATGGGAAGAAAGGAGGTATAATCTCGGCAGTCGACCTCCTGAAAGGAATCGCCCGCTGCGCCGGAATGGAAATAATTACAGTTCCTGGCGCCACCGGCTATCTTGATACCGATTATACAGCAAAAGGACGGTATGCGCTTGAGGCGATCCAACACCTTGACTTCCTCTATCTCCATATCGAAGCCCCGGATGAAGCCGGGCACCTGGGAAATATCAAGGAAAAGGTTCGAGCTATCGAGCGGGTAGACGACGTTGTCGGGATGATCCTTGATGAGTTTGAGGGGGTTCTCGCTGTGCTTCCCGATCACCCAACCCCGATAAACCTCAAGACGCATACGAGAGATCCGGTCCCCTTTGTTGTGCGGGGAAAAGGAAAAGATACGACTGAACATTTTTCGGAACGGGAAGCCAGTAACAGACGGTTCGGGACGAAAAATGCAGTGGACTTTCTCAACTTTCTCTTTTCATGAGTTGTGCGGCATCAGTCCCCTGCTTCATCATCAGTTCAGTGGGGGTAACTTTCATCATCTGCGCACACTCACCTGCGGATATTATTAATTTCTTGCAGGGCAATTATCTTTTATGCCTTACAAGAACATCGATGCCGGTGCGTACCTTAACAACCAGGTAACAACCGGGATCATTGCTCAGGAGGATGCCGATAATACCGATGATAAGACATGCGATAACAAGTACCGCCAGTTTTTTGGATTTCCCCATGGTAATTTCCTATCAGAACTCAATCTTTGGGGGTGTCTTGATCGCTTCTGCGAACTGCAGGTACTCAAGCTTGACTAACCCAACCAGCCGACCGATGAATTTTGATGGGATCGTATCCATCATCGTGTTGAACTCCTGCGAGATGTTGTTGTAGGTGTATCGCTGGCGGGCGATCTCTTCTTCGATACTCTTGACAGAATCCATGAGACTGGTGACTGTTGTATTGGTCTTTAGGACAGGATAATTCTCAGCGACCGCTAACAGGCGCCCGAAGATTGACCGGGACGCGGCTTCTACCTTGTCTATGTCACCGGGAGAGGCGGTTGCCACGCTTGCCCGCATCGCGGTCACCTGTACAAACGTTTCTCTTTCGAACTTCGCATAGCTCTTTACCGCACCAAGCAGCTGGTCGATCATGTCCAGCCGTTTTTTCATGGCCACACGGATCTGACCAAGGGTTGCTTCAGAGGAATTTTTCAGGCTGTAGAAACGGTTGTAGATCCCCACAGACCGGAAAAGAAGTACGATGATAATAACGACTATGACGCCCAGCACGATCCAGCTTACGATATCTCCCAGCATGTTTTCTCAGAGTATTGATGATCATTCAAAATGATAAGGTGATTGAGAAAGATAGTCAGCTTAATCTGAAAATGAGTGCTGTCTGGAAATTGTCACCTCTTAAATAGGACCTTGGTAGTAATGAGGAAGGTTTACAAAAAAAATGTACCATTACGATCCGGAATTATCTCCGGATCCGGGAATATATGACAACCGCACCGATTGCAAGGGCACCAAAAATGACCGCAACCAGGCCTCTCAGGGCAAGAGATTTTCTATCGACGATATTATAGAGACTAAACATAACGTATCAGCTATGCGAATTGGCACTGACAATATTAAATTTTGGTAATTGTTCGCCATTCGCTTCGAAAAAACAGTGGAATAGTGTTGTTATGGAAGGGTGCGATACCAACTACACCTTTTCTTTGCCAAAATGCTGCTAAGACCGTCTCTCGTTTCTGGTTTTTAAAAAAATATTTATCCGTATGAAGTCAGAGCAGAAGAACGTTGTTGGGATTTTCTTATTCCGGTGTACGGTTGCCTTTTCGTTTCACGTAATCGCGGGCAAATATTACCAGCACGATGATGATCGCGACTGCCATGATAATGATGAAGAGGTCCGTGAGATCATCGAGGTACTGGTTTATGATAGCGATGCTCCCGATATAATATCCAAGGACCAGGAGTGTCCCACACCAGATTGCCGAACTGATAAGATTGAATATTACGTACCTGCGGTACTCCATCGAGTCTACACCCGCGATGAATGACGGCAGGTTCAGAACCGGCATAAACCGGCTGAGGATCAGCGCTGCCGGGCCGAACCGCCCCATTATATCGAGAGCCTTCTGGACATTCGTGTCGTGGAAGACGAGCGAGCATGCCTCCCGGCATATCTCAAACCCGAACAGCCTCCCACTCCAGTAGTTGATCTCATACCCTGCAAACCCACCTCCGACGGCCATGACAAACAGCCATTCCATCGACAAACTATTGTCTATGGCTGCTGCTCCGATCAAGATCAGGAACAGGTTGTCGGGGATCGGACCGCCAACGACCGTGGACGTGAACATGATAACAACGAAGATCAGCAGGTATGCCCATATCCCGTACTGGAGGATCTGGTCCGTGATGGAGACACGGGTAAGCGGCAGCAGGGTTGCAATGATGGGAAGCACGGTATACCGATTATCTCCGTTCATGCTATATGAATCTCATCTTTATGAGGATCCGGGATTTTCAAAAAAAAAAGAATTTCAAGGAGGGAATATCTCAATTGTGCAAGATATTTGGCATCTTTTCTTGAAACTTCCTCGATGTTTACTCCGAAATACCATGAAATTTTAAAGCAAGATTCACGGGATTGCACGTACCTTTTCGATGGCAAGAATAGTCTGGCGGTGGATACCGATGGCCTGAGCTAGATGGTCCTGAGTCAGGTTATGCATAGCCCGTAATAACTTGATCTTATTCTTAATCGGTATCAAAATCTCCTTATTTTTTTGAATAATAAATCCGGAAACCGACAAACAGGAAAATCATCAGGCACAGGAGACCATCTTGATTTGCGAATAATAAAGTTGCGGACAGAATTTGATGACGAATGGGATAAAGATTGTATCAGTTTTATTGAATTATCCTTTTGGAGTGGACAGACCTCACTATTGGTAGGATAAAAAAGGGAAGGTGGTTGACTCAATGGCGTTTTCTGCCTGACATTATAAGGGAGACTATCCCCATAATCCCTATCGCTCCCAAAGGAGCGAGTGGGGTCAGAGGGGAATTGGCGGAGCCTGATCCCCTATTTACCGTGATGTAGGATGACTTTGTTACCGGATTACTCCCTTCCGGATAGTTCGCAGTCAGAATTACCGTATAGGTACCGGGAATTACATACGTGTAGGTTGGGTCGCGTTCCGTACTGGTACCTCCGTCACCGAAATCCCATGACCACGAGGTTGGCGCTCCGGAAGACGACACGGTGAACTGCACGGTAAGAGGAGCAGTTCCTGACGTGGGCGTCCCACTAAATGAAAGGGTCGGGAATGTAGGTTCCTGCGTCGGTGTGGCGGTGGTTGTCATCGTCACTTCAGCGACCGGGGCGGTGCTCACAGTAAGATAATCAGACTGTATTGACTGGTTGATTCCCGCAGAGTTTTCAGCCGTCAGTGATACGGAATACGTACCAGGGTTTGTGTAGGTGTGCGAAGGGTTTTGTTCAGCACTTGTCTCATCATCGCCAAAATCCCACGACCATGACGTCGGGGAGTTAGTGGAAGTGTCCGTGAACTCAACGGTAAACGGGGCAGTACCGGATGTCTCTGATGCGTAAAATGAAGCAAGTGGTACGTCACTTACGGTAATGTACCCGGTCTGGGTGGCGGTGTTGCTGCCCGCTGTGTTGGTCGCGGTGAGCGACACGGTATAATTTCCCGCAGTCGAGTACGTGTTGGCAGGGTTCTGTGCCGTGCTGGTATTCCCATCGCCAAAATCCCATGACCAGGACGTCGGGGAGTTAGTGGAAGTGTCCGTGAACTCAACGGTAAACGGGGCAGTACCGGATGTCTCTGATCCGTAAAATGAAGCAAGCGGTATGTCACTTACGGTAATGTACCCGGTCTGGGTGGCGGTGTTGCTGCCCGCTGTGTTGGTCGCGGTGAGCGACACGGTATAGTTTCCCGCAGTCGAGTACGTGTTGGCAGGGTTCTGTGCCGTGCTGGTATTCCCATCGCCAAAATCCCATGACCAGGACGTCGGGGAGTTAGTGGAAGTGTCCGTGAACTGAACCGTTAGAGGGACGGAACCGGAAGTTGGAGTCCCGGTAAAGCCTGCAACGGGGGATACGGGCACGGTTGTGGTCGTTGTAGCGGGTGCTGTTGTAGTTGTTGTTACTGGTGCGGTTGTGGTCGTTGTAGCGGGTGCTGTTGTAGTTGTTGTTACTGGTGCGGTTGTGGTCGTTGTAGCGGGTGCTGCTGTAGTTGTTGTTACCGGTACGGTTGTGGTCGTTGTAGTGACGGTAGAATTAGCCGCAGCTGCCGGCACGGCAATACATGCAATAAAAAAGAACCCGACACAGATTATTAAAAAAGTATGGGAGTTGAAAAATCCCTCTGGATAAATGAGAACATCTTTCTTATTGTCCGGGGGTCTGGGTTGCATTGTAACCACCACTTCTGGCGCGGCCGCCAGCAGGAATTCCCAGAGCATCACGGAGCTGCTGTGGTGTGACTCCCAGATTTTGTGCCACATCGGTTAGATTCCAGTGTTGACCCTGTGTTGCATTCCCGATGCCCAGCGCATCTGAGAGCTGCTGCTCGGTCACCCCTAACTTCGTTGCTGCGGAAGCAAGATCCAGCTGGGGGTGCGTGCCATTGCCCATAGTGCGGTTATGATACTGCCCAGAATAGGATCCTGCTTGGCCGGCAGGTGTTCCCGGCTGTTCTGTTCCCTGGACTGACGGTGCGGTATTCCCGGTCTGCTGACTCTGAGTATTGTCAGCATTCTGGACACAACCTGCCGTAATGATTCCCACTGCAAAGACAAGTGAAATTACCAGTGTTATGAGATACGTCTTTTTCATAACCTCATCCTCTTTTGATTTCAGTAATATGTTCGCTACCTATTAAAAGTTACTCATAAGCTACATATTGTAATTAAAAAACTACATATTATAATTCATAAACTACATTTTATTGTTTATACATAACTTTGATTATTGTATACCCCACACACAAAAAATGAGATCTGTTGTAGCTCTTGTTCTTCCCAGGGATTTTTTGAGCGGGTGCAAAAGATGTTTTAGTAAAAGATTATCTCAGGTTTCCATGATAGTCGGAGTCTTTTCATTAAAAATAAAAACTTCCTCGACGTTTACCCCAAAATACCGTGAAATTTTAAAGGCGAGATCCAGAGACGGTACATACTTCTCCTTCTCGATAGCAAGAATAGTCTGCCTGTTGACACCGATGGCGTCTGCAAGATGTTCTTGGGTCAGATTATGCATAGCCCGGAATATTTTGATTTTATTCTTCATCGGTGTCAAATTCTCCGTATTTTTTTGCATAATAAATTCTGAAACCGACATGCAGGAAAATCATCAGGCACAGGAGGCCAAGCTGGATATATCCCATCAGTCGTGGTGGTAAAATGACTGGGGTATGTATTGAAGGAGAAAGGCGGGGAAACTCTGGAATGTGAAGCAGTTCCATGACGGCACCAATCGAAAATAAACAGAATATAATCCAAAAGATCTGCATCGTCCGAATGGTTGCCTGTTCGGTAATCTTTATGTCCCGTTCATCATCAACTTTATCCGTAACTTTATTCCTCGCCAAAATAATCAATACGACCCCCACGATGAAAGCCAATTCAATGAAGAGGGAGACGTGAAGCTCTACGGAGTACCAGAAAATGAGGAGCAGGGCAAAAGCGATGCATCCAACCAAAAGATAGAATATATTTTTTTTCATGCTGTCACATCTATTGGGATTCAAAGAATATTCATATAACTTGATCAGATAACATTTTCGTTTGGTCGGTATCAATGTCTTGGAATTAATAATGTATTTGTTTTCCCTCCATTTAATTGTTACTTATATTAGATAATTAGATACTTTTAAATGTCAAAATGTCGTATACAAACTACATGGTGTGTGCCCAACACTACACCAACACCGGTCAAATGAACCAGGAGAACAAACCACTATGAAAACACCTAGAATCTATTACGGAGCCCTTGCAGTCTTCTGTGTAGCTGTGCTGGTTATAGGTACAGCCGGTGCCGCAGCTATGACGCAGCAGGGATCCGGTAATAATCTTAAGGATAAGGCTGGGCAATTTGGCCTGACCCAGATGCTGACCAACCTTACTGCACGGGGATATGATGTGTCGGCCATCAGTGCAGCAGTAACGAGCGGGGATTATAAAACCGCTTTTACCTTGATGAAGGAATTCAGGATTGCACACCCGGATGCATTTCCCGCACATGTTGCAGGAGCCTTCAAAGGGCAGATGACTGGCCAGGCAATGGGAGAAAGAATGACCCAGATGCTGACCAACCTTACAGCACAGGGATATGATGTGTCGGCTATAAATGCAGCAGTAACGAGTGGGGATTATCGGAACGCTTCAACCCTGTTGCAGGAATTCAGGACCGCACACCCGGATGCATTTCCCGCACATGTTGCAGGAGCCGGCACAGGTCACCCGGGCTGGCATAGGAGGGCACAGACCAATCAGTAACCCGACCAAACCTCAGATCGTTTCAACCCTCCAATAATTTTTATTTGGTATGTTCAGACACTCACAGAAAATCCGCAGTCTTTTAGAAATATGGCAAGGAATAATAATCAGGTTCGTATAATACAATTCCGAGTCTTGGAGTTATTTCATAGTGTAGGTTGTTAACCAACAGGAGAAATTATGAAGAAAATATCAGGTTTATTCAGTATCATCTTACTCTTACTGCTTGCTGGAGCCGCGAGTGCCGCAGGTTCAGCAAGTACTACCACAGTAACCACTGCACAGACAGTATCCAGTGCACAGGACACTGCGGCATCAGTGTACATCTCGTCATACGATCTTAACCCCCAGGTTTTTTTCCCGTATGAAACCGGCACAGTTACCATTCATGTGACGAACCCCACCGATACATCCGTTGGCCTCTCCCAGCCGGACCTTATCGATCCACATATTCATGTAGTAAACCAGGGTGCTTTCACTACTATGACCACGGTCGGGCCGGGAGCAACAGTCGACTTTCCGTTTATCGTAACGATAGATCCACCGGATGGAACGTACTTCCCGTTATTCACCATTTCACCAAATACAGAGGGAGGATCTTCGATCCATGCACAGCTCCAAATTAAGGTAGATTCCACGGATATCCGGTCAAGTATAGCTATAAAACCGGATAATTTCGCCATCTCCCGGACAGATACAGTCAATGTAAGCATCACCAATCCCCGGAGCGGAGATGTTTCCAATGTCCTGATTGTTCCTGAAGGGACCGGTGTCGATATCACACCTTCAGAAGCGTGGGTCGGCACCCTGACTGCCAAGAGTTCAGTCCAGGTACCCTTCCAGGTCACTCCCAACCAGCAACAGCCGAACCTCACATTCCATGTCAGTTACAGCAACGGGGATAACAAACACACGCAGGACGTTGTCCTCCCCTTGAATATCGGTGTGGATAAAACCGCAGCCGTGCCTGTAGTCAACAACATTGCCGTTACAACCGTTGGGTCTTCCTACCAGATCACCGGTGATGTCAATAACGCTGGGGTTACCGATGCCAAGTCCATGATACTCACCGTGGCTCCTCCTGCAAAAGCGGTTGAACCCTACGCGGAATACTCCGTTGGATCATTAGCATCAGATGATTTTTCGAGTTTTGAGCTCACCTTTACCAGCAGCGATCTCTCATCGGTACCTCTCGTCGTCCAATGGAAAGATGCTGATGGCAACTCGTTCAGTACCACAACGAACCTCGATCTCCGTTCCCTCTCTGGCTCGACATCGAGCTCGACATCGAGTTCACGTACGGGCAGTTCAGGGAGTACAACGGGTCGAAACTTTACCGGCGGCGGTGGTCCAGGTGGCGGCGGTGGCATCTTCGGGTTCGGTGGCGGTAGCAGGGGCGGAGGCCTCAGTTCGTTCTATCCCATTATAGCCGGGGCTATCATCCTCGTTGTGGGTATTGTGGTGTGGAAAAAGCGGAAATGGATTGCTGCAAAGCTGAAGAAACGATGAGAGGATCGGAAATGACCGGTACCCCTCTTATCCGGCTCGCGGATGTATCGAAAGTATACCATCTCGAGTCTGGTGACTTCACCGCGCTCAATCATGTCACGCTTGATATCGCAGAGAACGAATTTGTGGCTATCATGGGACCATCGGGTTCGGGCAAATCTACCATGATGAACCAGTTGGGCATACTTGATGTCCCTACATCAGGAAATCTGTTCATAGACGGCAAGGATGTAGCTAAAATGACTCCCCTCGAACGTACGCACATGCGCCGCGATGTCATCGGGTATATCTTCCAGAAATTTTACCTGATCCCGCTTCTTTCTGCATATGAAAATGTGGAGTACCCGCTTATCCTCAAATATAAAAAGCGGGATACTACTGGCAAGGCTGCTGCCGTACTTAAATCCGTGGGATTTGACGAGCAGATGAGTTCGCATCGCCCGAACCAGCTCTCCGGCGGGCAGCAGCAGCGTGTTGCTATTGCGCGGGCACTGGTCAATGACCCGAAGATTCTCCTCTGCGATGAACCGACCGGGAACCTTGACCGGAAAACTGGATTCCAGATCATGGATATTCTGTGCGGCCTCCACAAAGAGGGAAAGACCGTTATACTCGTGACCCATGACCCGAAGATTGCCGAGTATGCACACAGGACTATTGAACTCGAGGACGGGAGGGTTGTTGAATCATGAGAGATATCTTCTTTGATCTGTCAGTCCGCAGCGTAAAGCTCAATTTCCTGCGTTCGATTCTTGCATCCATTGGTATCGTGATCGGGGTTGTTGCAATCTCTTCGATGGGAATGCTCGGAGCCAATATGCAACTCTCGGTAAAACAACAGCTCTCGTCAGATGTCAATACAATTATGATCTCGTCAGATGTTGTGAGGACCACTTCGACTGCCGGAACCCCGACAACTTCACAAGGGATAGACAAGAGTACGCTCAATGATATCACGACTGCTGCAGGACTGAATCAAGTCATCCCGATACATAATACACGCACTCAGTTTACGATAGGATCAACCGATGGGAGAGGGTCAATATACGGACTGGATCCGAACGATATCACCAAGTTCCTTACCATTGCTCAGGGAGAGAACATCAAGGGGGGGAGTGATGCACTCGTAGGAGCCAATATTGCAACCAATTTTAATATGAATATCGGCAGCAGGATCAAGATCGGTCAGGACAATGTTTCAATAACCCGCCCAACGGTACGGGTTGCCGGCATTCTCGCTGCACGAGGATTTGCTTCTGACGGTGTTAATACCGATAACGCAATTATCGTGCCCGATACCTGGTACACCGATCATTTCGGTAATAAAGACCTCTACGACCAGGTCAACGTGATCATGCAGAATATTGATACAATAAACCAGACGGAAGCAGCTATTGGTGACAAGGTCAACCGCAGAACAGACATTGTCCGTATCAGTGATGCCAGCTCCAGGCTTTCCAGCATCTCTTCGACCCTTGGTACTATCACCACGTTTATCCTTGCAATCGGCAGCATATCGCTTGTCGTCGCTGCAGTGAGCATCTTTAATGTCATGATGATGTCCGTCAACGAACGGATTCAGGAGATTGGCATTCTGCTGTCCATCGGGACGGAAAAAGGTGAGGTGCGGCGGATGTTCCTGTACGAAGCGTTCATCCTCGGCGTAATCGGGGCACTTGTCGGAGGGATCTGCAGCCTTATCATTGGCTATTCTGTGGTAAGCGCCATGATTGGTAATACCGCATATTTCTTCCTACCAGCAAGCATCATTTATGTCCCCTATGGTATGATCATTGGCGTGGTCGTCTGTATTCTGTCGGGTTTGTACCCGGCATGGCACGCTTCAAACATGGACCCGATCGATGCATTGAGGAATGAATGAGTAGTGTAGGGGTATCACTCTTACACTTCTAAATTCTTCATTTTAAGAGTGCCGTAACTTTTATGAACAGCATTCCCGTGACCTAATCAAGAGCAGGAAATTATCCGGAGGCATGAAAGTCCATGTCCGTGTTATTGAAATTCTACGTACAAAAAGTGATGTCAAGGATAATCCCGGAAAAAATAATGCTACAGAAGATCCGGAAAACCAGGAAAAACCGGAGAATCCATTAATATGATAATATAGGCTCTGCAGAATTCCTCAGTCACAATCAGAACAAAGAATGATTTCATGACTCTAGAGAGGTTGTAGAGGATCACCTTGATTTTGATCTCCTTGACCTGGAGCCGGAATTTTCTGGCCTTGAGGGATTCACCGAACTTTCTTTTCAGGACGGAGAATACCGTTTCGATCTTATTTCTCTGATGGTATTTTTCATCATCAAATGACTGCGCGATTCGTCTTCGATAATATCCGGAAATCCGTTTACGTTTTCGATTTCTGACCGGGATAAGAGAACATGAATTAAGCGTGTCCTGGATTAATTCATGGATCTCTCCGGAGTCGTAACCTTTGTCCATGATACAAAGGTCAGAATGTCTGGCCTTGTGACATTGTTTCAGGAGTGGTTCAGCGTGAAGAATATCATGGACCGGATGCTGGGAGATCTTTAAACCGGTAATGATCTGCCGGTCAGTGTCGACGGAGATCGAAGTTTTCAGGAAACGTTTTCGGGTTTTTTCGGTTCTCCAGGAATAATACGAACTGGCATAGGAACTGGTAAAACCTGACGAATCGATAGCGGTGCAAGCAATTCTCTCACCCCAATCGTAGAACTGTTTAATGAGCTGGTTCAATAACCGGCTCAACATCGCGGATCGGATCCGCTGACAGAACTTCTGGATGGTGGTGAAATAGGGTACTTCGTCGAGCTGGATCTTCTCTCGAAGAGAGTCCATGACCTCAGTAAGTTCTACCGCATCCCGGTAGTCTTCGGACAAGTACTCTTTCAGGAGAAGAAGAATGAGTAACTGGTGCTGAGTATAGGTCTTTTTGGAATATTTCGATGAGTAAAGGGGAATCCGGGAATCACGGATCAATCCTGAAGATAATTCAACAAACCTGATATACCGGTTTGCTGACATTATCCGTCTCCTCGCCGGTTGTCAGCATAAAGAGGTAAGGAGGCGCTGTACCTTAGATCTTTTGGTCAATCAGGTCGAGTCTTTCCTCGGAAAAATGATTTCCCATGAAACTCAACTAAGTTGGGTTAACCAATCTTACCAAAACAAAGTCTGAGTGTTTGATTTTCATGCTTTGGGTGTGAACTCCCGTTCATGTGCGTTTCTATAGAGCCAAAAAAGGAGTGTTCAAGTAAAGAGCATCATGTTCGTAATATCGTCTTTTAAGTCGCCGGAGCAGTGCTCTATTCCACCGACAAGTGATGTGACCAGCCGGGGATCAAAACTCCCTTGGGTATAATTGCAGGTCATGCCCTTTCCCTGAAGCATCGTCTTCATCTCCTGCATCTCGCTCTCATTCAACCGGACAAGGGTCTTGGTGAATGTGCAGCTATCAGATGAGGTGTAATGGAATGTCCCTACTTCGTCGGTAATAATTACATTTGTGTTGGTACAGTTATTGGCAGCCGCAATAAAGGCAGCTTTTTGCTGCATCACGGGGGTGTTTTGTGAAGTTGCCGAGTTATTCGAAGCGCAACCGGCAGAAAGTGCTGCAAGTGAGAGTATAATGAAGAGTGTAAGGGATGTTCCCCATCTCATCTTTTTTGATCTCGTTTCTTTCATAACAGTTTCACCTCCCGTAGGTTGCCTGGTTCACCAGGTTATCATAGAGCAAAGCAGTCTTTGAGCTTGCATATATCTCGAAATCCCGTAAGTTGGTGAGCAAGCCCCGTTCAGTCGACTGTGACTGGACATTTGTGCCAAAGACGTTCTGGTTTGCTACGGGAAGCTGGTTCTTGACCGTTGCAACAAAATTGCTGTTGTCCGGGCTGGGGTAAACCCGGAGATTGTATCCATCTGCAATACTGTTCTCAATCGCGCTCTCATATTTATCGGAATCCGGGTTCTTCAACGCGTTCTGTGCATATTCAATAGCAGCATCCATCTGATTCTCGCTCTTCTTCAGCTGCGCCATGTCCCAGTTTGCCTGGATATTAGTTGGATCTTTTACAAGCACTTCCTGATATTCCTTCTCGATTTCAGCACTCTTTGCAGCGATCTGGTCCTGGATTTGTTTTAGATCCGCCCGCGCTTGGGTGATTTCCGGGGGTTCCGGGAGATATTCCCCGGTATTCTGGTGATTTAGGTCGCTTTTGAATTGAAAAGAGCCGATTTTATTTCCTAGTTGGTCTCTTTGGTCAAAGAGCGGAAGCATATTGAGGAATTGTGAACGAGGGACGCTTACCTGCGATACAAAGTACTCTTCCTGAGTTGTGGCAACTGCAGGGGCGGTGGTAACCGTGGTAATAGCTGCAGCAGGGCACCCGTTGTTGTTTGCCCCGTTCAGTTTTGTTGTCCCCTTACACGACCCATCCGAACCGCTGTAATCCCAGCTGTATTGCGCTGTAAACGCAGAGCAGTCCGTTGTAAAGAAAACATCATAGGGAGACAATGTTGATTCGCCTGGGGGGTCGGCAACGGATCTTGATTGTATATGCAATACATTTCCGGACGTGAATGTCCCACCGGCAGATCCATGCCCTACATCTCCCATTACAGCACTATTACCACGGAACTGGATGGGGACCGTATATGTGTTTGTTAACACCGGCCCTTGACACCCTGTCTGATCCTCGACGACGGTCACCTGCCACATGACCGTCCCTTGGTAGGTGTTCCAGCTCCAGGTCGCCGGGGACACATCAGCGGTGACAGGGATGATTATCACCATAAGAAGTATAACAGCCAGGACACACTTGGACATACACAGGCTGTGTGCGACGCGTTATATATTGGTTTCTTTTGGGGGTTCTGGTGCGTTAGCGAGACTTAGTAAAAATTATTCTCTCGTAGTCGATATAGACCAATATTTAAAGAGTCTCGAAGATGCACCAGAACCCTCCTCGCTCGCTATTCGCATAACAGGGTAAGGAAACGTCGTACCTTACCTTTTGCGGTCAGTTATTTACTTCGGAAACCGTGGGGTTTTCTACAGAGCCATAATATACTCAAATTTTCTCCAATCTTGGACGCGTTTAATAGTGGCCTTTGACCCTAATACCTCAGCAGGTTCAAAGAAAACATCGGAAGGTTACGATACCCGTCATGCTCGTAATCGCTGATGCCTGCGCAAACGTAATGCCGGAAGGGTTAGTCAAATTTCTTTTTGTCGGTAGACAGGACCCGGCTTCATGCCGTCATCTCGCGGCAAGCAAAATGTATATATATCGGTGCTGGTAAAACGCTCCGGCAGAACGGTGAGAAAGTCTGGTAACCTGGGATCTGCTTCGGGAACGATGGAAACCAGCCCGTCGCTATAAAACCGTGTTCCTTCTCGTTTTTCTCCTCGCATTTATTCTCGTGTTCCCCTTCTTTGAACAGTTCCGGATCGGTGATATCCTCCTCGTAGTCATCATGACAGGTCTGCTCATCTCGGCGGTATACAATGTCAGCGAGAATTCCCGTGAGGTCGCCATTACCCTCCTCCTTCTGATACCGACCGCCCTCACTTCATGGGCGAATTTCTTCATTCCTTCCCGCTGGGTATTTCTAGTACAGATTGTATCTGTCATTATCTTCCTGGTCTATACCCAGGGCATTATCCTCCGGCGGGTTATGCAGACCCGGCATGTAACCGAGAACGAGATCTTCAGTGCGGTGAGCGTATATATTATGATCGGCCTGGCCTACGCTTTTGTGTACCAGTTTGTGGAGCTGGTGATCCCGGGTTCATTCTTGTTCGGTTCCGTTGGCAGATCATTCTCCTCCTTTATGTTCTTCAGCTTCGAGACTCTTGCAACTGTCGGTTTCGGTGATATCACCGTGATTACACCGCTTGCCCGGTCTGTCGCGATCCTCGAGATGATCACCGGGGTTATGTACCTCGCTATCTTCATTGGGGTGCTCGTCAATGCACACTATCGTTTCCGGGATGAATCATGGGATGAAGAGTCCGGCGCGAAAACTGAGGAAAAGGGCCATGGCCTCTTCCGATCCGGAGGCCCGGTCTCACTGATCATTATCGCTGTTCTTGTCAACGTTGCATCTGCAATCACTATAATCTCGCTTAAGATTCCTCTCTATTTCGACACGTGGGGTACCTCGCTTGCGGTTATCCATAGCGGGTTTCCGGCAGGTGCCATAGCCGGCATCGTGTCCAACCTGATAATGGCCTTCACTGTGAAAACCCCAATCGCTGCGATCTGGAGCGCAGATGGCGTCCTGATAGCAGCCATGACATGGGGTTTCTGGCGTAAAGGCTGGATTGACCTGCGGTACCCGACCCGCATCATTACAACAGGGCTCCTGAGTGGAGCGGCGAGTGCCATCTTTGTGATCGTGATGACAACCGCCCTTAGTCTGACACCGTATTCCGGTACTCTGGTGGTTTCTCGATTTCTCACTGACGTTACCGGGAATCCTCTCCTTGGCAATCTGACCGAACAGTTCGCTGTCGAACTTGTGGACAAGACTCTCTCGCTATTCCTTGCTGTGGTTACAGCCTTTCTCATCTTCGGGACTCCTGGACCAGTACAGAAGACTCCGAAGTGATGAAAGTATCGTTGACGATATGCAATAATTTCCGGTTTTGATCGAATCACTCAGCTGATCATGAGCATGAATGCCGAGAACATCTCATACCCGATGAATGCACAGATAAATGCAAGAGGAATTGTGATGATCCATGCTCTCATCATCTCACGGACCACCTTCCACTGGACCGCATCCTTGCCTCTTGTTGCTCCAACACCAACTATTGCACCATTGATCGCATGAGTCGAGGATACCGGGATGCCATATAGCGTTTCCATGACCAGGATTCCACTGCTCGCAGAAGCAGCACAAAATCCCTGATATGGGCGGATCTTCGTGATCCCTTTTGCCATCTTGTCCACCACATCCCACCCACCAAAACAGGTGCCTAACCCGATGGCGGCGGCCGCAAGAAGAACAACCCAGAGGGGTATTGAAAATGTTGCAAGAAATCCGGATGCAACGAGGAGGGCTGTGATCAACCCGACAGCATTCTGGCCATCGTTTCCTCCATGGGCGGTCGCCTGAGCCAGGCATGCGAGTATGTGCAACGGCTGAAATATTCGTTTCGCCCTGTTTTGGTGAGAGTGTTTGATCAGCTGGCTGACAAGCACATTAAAGAGAAATGCACCTGCCATGCCGATGAGCGGCGAAATGAAGATGAAGAGTACGATGGCAAGGAGGCCATGGATTTGCAGAGCACCGGCAATCATTAGGATCGGGATGATTATTCCCGCTCCAAATACAGCACCCAGCAGGATACCAAGCCGGATATTCCCTTCGAATGCAGCACAGATGATCGCAAGGATTACAGCGCCAATAATCGCGCCAATGCACGCTGAGAAAAACACCCGGAGCACAAGGTCTGGACTGGGGAGAATAATAGCGGAAAAACCAACTGCCCCTACTCCTGCGCCCAGCAGCCCCCCGACCATTGCATTGGAACTGGAGATTGGGAGCCCTGCACGGGTAGCGACATAGATCAGGAGGATAGCCGTCCCCATTGCCACAATGATAGACTGGGAGGTTAAGGCATCTTTACTGATGATTGCAGTACCGATTGTTGCGGCGACAGCCGTAGTGAAGACAAACGGGCCCAGCATATTGCAGACTGCAGTGAGAAAAACCGCTTTTGCCGGTGAAAGGGCCCGCGTTGCAACGACCGTTGCGATCGAGTGCGATGCATCATTGAGCCCGTTCACAAACGCCAGCCCCAGCGCAAGGATGATACCAAAAATGATGAAAGATTCCATTCTGGTCACGGTGAAATTTTTATGCGAGCGATTCGGGCTATCACTCCACAGGTACCTGCCGACAGAGGAACAGGGTCTTGACGTGGAGCACAAGTATTCATGGCTTTCAGGTAGACAATTTGTCTTCGATCGTATTTATGGTGATATACGGAGAGATTGTAGACTGATTTTCCAGATTATCATTCAAATTCCTCTACTGCCTCGTTAAGAAAAGCGCGTATATTCTAGTTGTTCTATTCACTTAAAAATACATAGTTACTCCCCTTATAATTAGATGGGGTAACTTTCATCACCGGCCGCATCAGACCTGCTTTCCCGGTTCTCTTCTGTGAGGATAGAGATTTTTTTTGATTACGGTAATTTTCCTGGTATTCTTCCTGGTGATATATGAAGGTGATAGTGGTGTCAGCATACATCTTATCCGACAGTACGCAATCCTTTGATAGTCAGCTACAAAAATTGTAATCCCAGCAGTTCGATTCAGATGAAATTAATACCGATGGGGTAGAGGTGTAATACGATGAAAAAGAACCTGCTGATGTGGGATGAAACACTCTTCCGCGACCCTGAGGTACTGGAGATTGATTACGTTCCTGAGCAGTTTGAATTCCGGGATGCCCAGATGCGCGAACTGGCCTTCCAGATCCGGCCAGGGCTCCGCGGGGGAAGACCGCTCAATACCATCTGCAAAGGACTACCCGGGACGGGAAAGACCACCAGCATCCGCAAACTCTTTGCAGAGATAGAGGAATCGACAAAAAAACTCGTGCCGGTATATATTAACTGCCAGATCGATAATACCAAGTTTGCTATAATATCCCAGATCTACAGAAAACTTGTCGGGCACCTCCCGCCATCATCAGGTACATCCTTCAAACAGGTGTTTGACGCCGTCGCACGCATTCTCGTAAAAGAGGAGATTGTGCTGCTCGTCGCTCTTGATGATGCAAATTATCTACTCTATGAAAATGAGATAAACAAGGTGCTCTACACCCTGCTTCGGTCCCATGAGAGTTATGAGGGAACCCGCATCGGCGTGATTATCATTGTTAGCGATCTTGACATAGATCTTACTCGTGCAATCGATGCACGTGTTGCATCTGTATTCCGTCCTGCCGAAATCTATTTCCCACCGTATGAAAATGCGGAAATCCATGAAATCATGAGAGCGAGGGTGTTGCAAGGTCTTTTCCAGGGTGTTTTGAGCGAAGAAATGCTCGATCTTGTCGTTGAACAGACCCTTAAGAGTGGGGACTTGCGAGTGGGGATCGATCTTTTAAAACGGGCGACGCTCAGTGCAGAGCGTGCAGCCCGTCGCAGTATCGGTAGAGAGGATATCTGTGGTGCATATGAAGTCTCAAAGTACCTCCATCTCTCCTATACGATAAAAACACTCAAAGACGAGGAACGGTTGATACTCAAATCATTTGCTGAAAGAACCGCAAAGGAACATGAGATGAATGCAGGGGAGGTCTACAAATCGGTTAAGGAATCGCTGTCTATCGGCTACACCCGGTTCTATGAAATCATAAAAAAAATGGATGCGATGCGACTGATAAACCTGGAATACCGTGACGGGAAAGGGAGAACACGGATCATTACTCTCCGGTATGACCCGGCCAAGGTTCTTGAATACCTCGCGTAACGCCGGATCAGTTTGAAAAATATTATCTGTTCCCAAACCCTCCTTTATGATGCAGGGGTTTTGTAGATGCTGAGTGTTAACGAACTGGCACTAGAGATATTTGAAAATTTAGCCGAAATTCCAGAGGAATTCAATTGTACCTATCATGAACTGGACAACGGAGCACGTATCGTTGACTGCGGCGTGAGTACCCGTGGCGGATATGCAGCTGGCAGGGCTTTCACCGAGATCTGTATGGGGGGTCTGGGAGAGGTTAATTTCCGTATGGGACATATCAAGGAATTCCCCATGCCGTTTATTGACGTCATGACCGACTTCCCTTCTATTTCCTGTCTTGGTGCACAGAAAGCGGGGTGGACAGTTAAGGTAGGTAACTATTTTGCGATGGGAAGCGGTCCGGCACGGGCGCTCTCCCTCAAACCGAAACATACATTTGAAGTGATCGAATACGAAGACGATTACGATTGTGCTGTGATCTGTTTAGAGAGTGACCACCTTCCAAATGCAGAGGTAATGAAGAAGATTGCAGATGAATGTCATATTGACGTGGCCAATGTCTGTGCTGTTGTTGCTCCTACTTCCTCCATAGTCGGTTCAATCCAAGTGTCCGGACGCTGCGTCGAGACGGCGATTTACAAGCTCAATGAGCTTGGGTTTGACACCAGAAAAATCATTGCTGCCATGGGAACGGCACCTATCCCGCCGGTCAGGGGCGCGAAGCTTGCTATGGGTGTGACAAACGATGCAACCATTTACCATGGAAGGATCAACCTCACGATGAAGGCGCCCGAGATCAAGGACTATCTTGAGAAGATCCCGAGTAATAAGTCCAAGGGATACGGCAAACCGTTCAATGATATCTTCAAGGAAGCAAACTACGACTTTTACCAGATTGACACTTCTCTCTTCTCGCCCGCTGAGGTTGTCATCAACGAGTTGTCCACGGGAGATGTGTATCACGTCGGTACGGTCAATACAGACGTGACGCTGAAGTCGTTTGGGCTGGTGAAGTAAAACTATTTTTTAAAAGTAGTACATTTTAAACGTTTCAGGAAAATTACAAGGAATAGGTCTTTGTTCCTGCGCTATTTTTTAAAAAGTACTAAATAAGACGTTTGGATCCCATTCATATGCTGATTCCGCAATGCGGATCGATAATATCTGTTCATACTTTTTCGTTCAGGTATCGAAGGATTTTAAGCACAAACGTTCAATACACGATCATTCTTCGGACGGTATCGGGGATATGGTCCGTGATAAAACTGATGTATTGGTAAATGAGGCACATCTACATAAAAATCAAAGGAAGCATGACGGAAAAAAACCTCCTCGCGGCATTTTCAGGAGAGTCTCAGGCACGCACACGCTACAGTTACTTTGCGGGCGTTGCAAAGAAGGAAGGATATGAACAGATATCAGGAATCTTCCTGGAAACATCGGACAATGAAAAAGAACATGCAAAATTATTTTTCTCGTTTCTGAAAGGTGGAAATGTGGAGATCGTTGCTACTACCCGGCGGGAATTATCGCGAAAACAGCTCAAAATTTAAAAACTTCTGCGGACGGGGAGAAAATGGAATGGGGGACTCTTTATCCCGAGTTCGGGATGATTGCAGAAAAAGAAGGATTTCCCGAGGTTGCACAGACATTCTATCAGGTCGCGAAAGTTGAAGCATATCATGAGCGGCGGTACCGTGAACTACTTGGGAATCTTGAGAGCGGGACGGTTTTTAAAAAGGGGGATACGGAACCCTGGAAGTGCCGGAACTGCAGGTATGTATAAGAAAGTAAGGAATCTCCCCAAAAGTGCCCGGTATGTCATCATCCCAGAGCCTATTTCGAACTGTATAGCGAGAATTATTAAAGACTTTTTTTATCCTCATCAACATCTGTGGGTAGCTGATCAGGATAGTTTACCGTTCAGAGATTTCCCTGTCATACCTCCAATAATGAGGGGACTGTCGCTACGACAGCGGTTTCATGCATCGTTTGCCCCACAGGAAAGAATAAAAAGGGTCCTGTTTTTGGTACATCAGGATCGCATCATTGCCGGCTTCCAAAGACTAAGCACGCTGGATGAACGACGGTAAACTCAACAGATTCGATCATCATCTTTGGCATGATGATCTTTCCACCGAGTTTTTCTACCTCTGCAATGATCTTGTCAGGCTCCTCTACCATTAAGTACGGTGTGAACGGTGTCCCGGGCATCTGCCGTTTGTTCATTCCCACCATGTTCAGGGTTTTTCCTGCGGTTCACCGGTAATGACATCCCGGTAATCCACGATTTTCATGGCAGCACCCGGAGTTTTGGTTGACCCAATCTGCCATCCGAGCCGAGAGTGGCAGAACTTCCTTGCACGCCCGAAATTGTCTACAGGCACCTCGAAATACGCAATGTTTGCCATGGGAGCGCCTTCCACCAGAAAACGATATAGAATTCTTGATAGAGGCAATTATGAGGAGAGATTATCATCAAAAATTTTTTTAGTTAATTTTACCGGTTTTACACTAGTTTATCCGGATGATGCATTTCCATTCACCTTCACCCCGCTTACCGCGTTCAGTATAATACAGAAGCTACATATACTCATCAGGGGCTCCTCTTCCATGATAGTTATCGGGATCGATCCAGGGCTTGCACGACTGGGTTATGGGGTAATTGAAGTAACCAATGGGGAAATACGGGCTGTACGGTATGGATGTATAGAAACATCCGGCAAATATCTTCGTACATCAGAAAGATTATTAAAAATTTATAGTGAGGTTGAAGCACTTTTTGAAAACTATAAGCCTGTATATATCTCTCTTGAAAAATTATTCTTCACCAGGAATGTCTCCTCAGCCATGGGTGTGAGTGAAGTACGCGGGATTATCCTTCTTGCTGCCGAACAGCAAAATATCCCCGTCGCAGAGTACACCCCCAATCAAGTCAAGCAGGCAATCACCGGATCCGGACGAGCCGACAAGCGTCAGATGCAGGAGATGATCAAGCGACTGCTCCGGCTAACTGAAATTCCCACTCCTGATGATGCTGCTGATGCCCTTTCGATTGCCTTATGTCATATCCATATCATGAGATAGTACAATGATCGCACATCTCCGTGGTGAACCAGTTCTTACGGGAGACAGATGGGTAGTGATCGATGTTGGTGGCATCGGGTACCAGATCTTTGTTACCCAACCCGCGCTCCATCTGCTCGCACAAACAAAGCAACCAGTCAAGCTTTTCACTTATATGGCAGTCCGCGAGGATGCGATAACATTGTTTGGCTTCATGCACCAGAGCGAACTGGAGATGTTCAGAATATTGATCGGGGTTTCCGGTATTGGCCCTCAGACTGCCCTTAACCTTCTCTCCCAGATCGGGATCGAAGAGTTCGCAATGGCGATTTTAAACGAAGATGAGAGAGCCCTGACCCGGATCTCCGGGATTGGTGCTAAAAGTGCAAAACGGCTGATCCTTGAACTCCGGGACAAGATGAAGAAAGTAAGCCAGACAATAGTTTCAGGAGATCTCGGCAGGGCTGGCCCGGCGGTTCATGATGCAGTTAGTGCATTGGTCTCACTCGGGTTTGCAGAAAAGGAATCGCGGGATGCAGTCAACGATGCGGCTCGTGCGCTGAAATCTCCCACGGTGCAGGAGATCATCAAAGCTGCACTCGTAAAAATGAAGGACCGGTAAAAGCATCATGACCGAGAGGATTAACTCACCGGAACCGCTCACGGAAGAAGGAGACGATCTTACCATCCGGCCAGCGCGGATGGATGAATTCGTTGGACAGGTCCAGGTGAAAGAAACCCTGAAGATCGCAATCGAAGCGGCACAAAAACGTGGCGAACCCCTGGACCACATCCTGTTCTCCGGGCCACCGGGACTTGGCAAGACCACGCTTGCTCATATCATCGCCCATGAACTGGGTGCTGATATCCGGGCAACGACCGGTCCGGTACTGGAAAAACCGGGGGATATTGCTGCCCTCCTCACACCATTGAAACGGGGGGATATTTTGTTTATCGATGAAATCCACCGGATTAACCCGGTAGTTGAGGAAGTACTGTATCCGGCGATGGAGGATTTTTTTATCGACGTGATGATTGGTGAAGGCCCGAGTGCGCGCTCAATCAAGCTGACTCTCGAACAGTTTACTCTTATCGGGGCAACCACAAAACAAGGGCTCTTAAGCGCCCCGTTCCGGGACCGTTTTGGTATTATCTCCAGGCTCGACCTGTATGCACCCGGCGAACTGGTGAAGATCGTGATACGGAGTGCCTCCATCCTGAAGATACCGATCACTGCCGATGGTGCAGAGGAGATTGCAAAGCGGAGCAGAGGGACACCACGGATTGTCAACCGGCTGCTGCGGAGGGTGAGGGATTATGCCGTAGTCAAAGGTGATGGCACTATCACGCGGGAGATCACTTCAAGTGCGCTTTCTATGATGCAGATCGATGAGCTTGGTCTGGATGAACTGGACCGGAGGATACTCTCGGTTATTGCCAATGATTTTGACGGGGGTCCTGTTGGTGCAAAGACTATTGCCATCTCAGTCGGGGAAGAGGTTCGGACTATTGAGGATGTGTATGAACCCTACCTGATCCAGATCGGGTTTCTTAAACGCACACCACAGGGCAGGGAGGTTACACCAGCAGCTAAGAAGCATCTCAATAATCCGCAGAAGACGCTGGTATAAGCGTGTTCTTTCGAATTGCACCGTTAAAACCCGAGTATGTACCCGTATTTTGAGTAAACTTCTTTTATAAGTTCTCCTGTTTTCGGGTTCCCCCAGTCATGCATCCATTCTGAGATGAGCGACTCAACGGTTACCGGTTCCCCCCAAACCCCGGACTGTCCTCACAAAATCCTCAAGTGACGCGTGAGAACTCTCGGCGATACCATCAGCACCGAGCCGTCCGGCACATTCCTTACGTATCAGTGAACTCCGGTCAAATGAGTACACCTCGCAACAGCGGTGATCAGCTCCAGTGTATGGACATGGGAAAATCTGGCTTTAAATGTTACCTTATGGCTTTGGTACCGTCATCTCAGGGGAACCGCAGCCCGCTCTTTGCCGGGCAGAAGCTATCGAAAAGAACCCGGACATGATTAACGAAGGAATACTCCTCGTCCCGATAGTCGCATTCACCGTACCCTCCTCTTCGCTGTGCCAAGATCAAATCTGGTTACGGGAACTCCTGTTCTGGTATGCACAGTTATCGTCTATCCGGTTTATACGTCGTAATATTGATAGCGATGGAACCCTGCCAGCCGGGCACGATTCTGGAATTTGATACATGCAAATCCTGCGTAAAAATGTGTCTGAAAGTATCCCGGAATGATCCGTCGAAGTCTTTTACCTGCGAGGAGAAATGCTGAGAAAGATTATGGGCTTTGAGCCTGTAGTAAATAAAAAAGACCTTTTTAACAGGCAACACCCGCGATATTCTCTCTACAATTTACTTCTTCTTTCTCATTGTTATCAGGAACGGGAGCAGCATTACAACTGCGAGAATCCCCATGAACTGAAGGAAAAAATACAGAAGAGCTTCGCGGTCCATATCATAGAACCTGAGATCCGCTGACATGGTCCTGTTCCACTGGATCAGGGTAGTGTTATCCGCAAATCGCGTGACATTAGCGCCGGGACTGATGCCGGCAAGGAGCGGGTTTTGCACTGCAAATTCCTGGGGAAGTGTAATATTAACATGATAGGGATTCTTAAAGGATACCTGCAGGTGGTTATCATGAAGGGCTGAGACATACGACACGATATAATCCCCTCGTTCAAATGTAAGTGTCATGAGATTGCTGGTAAACGAGGGGCTGGTCGTATTGAACCGGCAGGGAGAACAATTTCCGGAGAGCTGAACCTCTCCAACAATAAGGGGCACGGGTTCACCAAGAATACCCGTGTCGACAAACTCATATTGTGAAGTATCCGTGATCTCTATCGATGCCCTGTACGCGGTCCCGTTGGGGAAGATCGTATAATCAGCGGAGAGCGCACCCGCGGGTGAGACTGCGATCAGCATGACTATAAGTGTAGCGCAGAGAGTAACGAAGGCAGATCTGCATTGATCTCTATCGGGGGTTCGCATTGTTTTATCACCGCATCCGGGTCTTTGAGGAGATGCCCGGTCACAACACAGATAATCCGCTCATTCCGGTCAATTAATCCCAGTTCTACCAGTTTTCGTATTCCTGCAACTGAAGCAGCCGATGCCGGTTCAACACCTATGCCTTCCTTGCGGGCGAGGTCCTGCTGCATCCTCAGGATCTCATCGTCGGTTACCGACTCGGCAAGCCCACCGGTCATCCGTATCGCCGTAAGAGCTTTTTCCGCGTTAACCGGTGCGCCGATACGTATGGCAGTTGCCACGGTTTCGGGATGCAACTCCGGGATCACTTCTGGGAGGTTCCCACGGATTGCACGTACGATAGGGCTGGATCCTTCGGCCTGGATTCCGGTCATCATCGGCAATCGCTCGATGAAACCAAGTTCCTGAAGTTCCAGAAATCCTTTGTAAACCGCTGATATATTTCCTGCGTTGCCTACAGGAAGTACAAACCGGTCCGGGATCTCACCGATCTGGTCGAGAGCTTCAAAACCGATGGTCTTCTGCCCTTCAAGACGGAATGGATTAATGGAATTTAACAGATACAGCCCATGTGATAAACAGAGATCGTGCACCATCTCAAGGGCGCGATCAAAGTTTCCGCGGATGGAGATTACCTTGGCTCCATGCATAAGCGCCTGTGCTACCTTGCCCATCGCAACTTTTCCGGCAGGGAGGAGAACAACAGCCGGTATCCCCGCTTTCGCTGCATAGACGGCGAGGCTTGCTGAGGTATTCCCCGTACTCGCACAGGCAACACTCTTTTTGCCCAGCTGGAGTGCCATTGAGACACCTACAGTCATGCCCCGGTCCTTGAATGAACCGGAGGGGTTCATGCCCTCATGCTTTGCATACAGATGCTTTAACCCCATCTCCTCGCCGAGCCGTTTCAAATGGTAAAGGGGAGTCCCTCCCTCCTGCAGGGTAACAGGATCGATTCTAACCGGGAGCAGCTCACGGTAGCGCCAGACCGAGAGCGGTCGCTTTTCCCACATTGCTTTGGTTATAGTTATTTCGTCCAGCGGGTACTTCACGGCAAGAAGGTGACCGCATTTTTTACAATTATAGATAATCTCGTCAGCGGGATACGTGGCTCCACAGTTGACGCACACGAGATGATACATGGAATAGTATTGGTCTGCCGGATACATATAGGCGTGCGGTTTCACCCATCAAACAGGTACATCCTATGGATTATTGTCGTAAATTATAAGGAACCAGACTAAGATACTGCAATCTGTTACAATTTTTTATCAAGGAGTGTGTGATAGAGTTCATCCTTGCAGTCTTTCCCTACGGGGAATGCATTCCGGGTCCTCTCCACGTCATCGGGATCAATATCTGAGAAGAGGAGTTGCTCAGCCTCATTTGCACGGCTGATAATCACCCCATGCGGGTCTGCAGTTATCGATGCACCGGAATACGTGTCAACCGGTGTCTTTCCGGTAGTATTCACCGCCACAACGTACATCTGGTTTTCCGCAGCCCGTGCGGTGACGAACAGCTCCCAGAACCTTATCCGGCTTTGCGGCCATGCCGAGGGAACAAAAACAGCCTGAACCCCCTTGTGTGCGTATACCCTGAACAGAGCCGGGAATCTGAGATCATAGCAGATTGCAATTCCGCAGATGAGTGAACCCAGGGAAAAAATACCCAGTTCAGTTCCCGAAATGAACATATTCTCCTCGTGCGATGGGGAGAACAGGTGAATTTTTGCGTACGACGCGAGAATCCCCCCGTCATTCCCTATTGCTATTGCTGTATTTTTCGGGAATGAGCCGGATCGTTCCCTAAACGATCCCAGAATTGCGATAGTGTATTCTTTTGCATATCCCTGTAGTGCTGTGATGATATTTCCGTCGATGGTCTGGATATTTTTGTGGGATTGCGGATCCCAGCCTGTTGCAAATTGTTCAGGAAAACAGATCAGTTTTGCACCACAACCAGCAGCATGCCGGACGAATATTTCTGCCCGGGCAAGTGTTTTTTCCGGATCTTCCCATGTGCTCGTAAACTGTGCACTGCACACTCTGATAGTATGTCTGTCATCCGGGCAGTTACGTCTATTGCTGGTCATGGATTATCAAATCCCCTATATCATCACATCGCATCTCTCTTTTAACAATTTCTTTTGCAGCGGTCAGGAAAGAACCAACCACATGATTCTTATCATCCACCGGCAAACAGGGGGAAGGCAAGTCTGATGCCATTGATGACAAACTGCACGGCGATCGCTATGAGCAGCATGCCCAGAAGACGATTGATCGCCCGGTACTCGCGCTGCCCGATCTTTTTTATGATATAATCTGAATTTCTCATCATAAAGTATGTGAGCGCGATGGAAATTATGATAGAGGAAAATAAAATACCAATCGCAATCGGTGTTATGGTGATAGCTTCATTCATCAGCACAATCGTGGTCGTAATTGCTCCTGGTCCCGCGATCATCGGTATGGCAAGGGGCATCATAGCAACGTCCTCCATATCCCGTGATTCGTACTTCTCAGTTGCAGTGAGTTTTGTGCGGGATGTTTTTGCATAGACCATTTCCATACCGATGCCAAAAAGCAGTATTCCACCCGCAATCCGGAATGCCTCAAGGGTAATACCAAAGAGTTGAAGGATCCATGTTCCAAGAACCGCGACGGAAAGCAGGATAATAAGGGCAAACCTGCAGGCATCTTTTGCAATAGCATCACGGGTGGTATGATCCATTGTCGTCGTAAAAGAAACATAAATAAGGGTTGCACCGAGTGGGTTGACAATAATGATGATGGACGAAAAGGATAACAGCGCAAAACTGAGGACATCGCCTGCCATTATGCATAGTGCAGTTTCAAAGAGTTATAGAGATTATGGTCCCGTTACGTGATTAGGTTAAAAGAGGTTAATATTCGTAGATGATGGATTCATCAATCCGTGTATAGGTAACCGGTTCATTTTGTCGGAAGTGGATCCCAATCTCCCGATCGGCACTCTGCAATGAGTCGGAACCATGAATGACGTTTCGCCCTATGTCAATACCGAAATCACCCCGTATTGTACCGGGCGTCGCTTCCTGAGGGTTGGTCGCGCCGATTAATGAACGGGCAATCGCGACCACATTCCTGCCTTCCCAGACCATAAGAAAACAGGGTCCGCTCATTATATAACTTTTAAGGGACGCGAAAAATGGTTTTGTAAGGTGTTCCTGGTACTGCTCGATCACCCGCCCTTCGGGTAGCCTCTCGAACCGTGCCGCAACAAGTTTCAATCCTTTCGCTTCGAACCGTGAAATAATCTCGCCCACCAGACCGCGTTGAATCCCATCGGGCTTGATCATAACAAAGGTGCGGTCCAAGGGATCTCACTCCTTGCTTGCAGCTTTTTTTCCCGCAGCAGTCCATGGAACACGCCGTGGGACCCGGCCGAGCTTGTGATTGTTCTCGCACTTTGTGCTGCAGAAGTAAAAGATTGTACCATCCTTTCTTACATACATCTTACCGGTTCCCGGTTCGATCTGAATGCCGCAGAAGCTGCAGGGATGTTGTTCTACCATCTCTTCACCGCCTTGACATTTTCTTGGCTTCGCGTTCGGTTTCAAGAAGCATGACAATATCTCCCTCTCGGATTGGACCAACCGTGTTGCGGGTTATAATCCGTCCCTTATTGTTGCCTTCGAGAATGCGGCACTTCACCTGCATTGCCTCACCGTGCATGCCGGTTGAGCCAACAACCTCGATCACTTCGGCTGGCGTTGCATCGTCTGCCATGGTTGAATCCTCAAGCCTTCAGCGCGGCAAGCTGCTTGGTAAGGTCTTCAACCGTTTCTTTTGCCTTGCCGGGCTTTACAATTGCTGCAGCAGCTGAGCCGACGTCAAGACCACTTGCAGCCCCAATATCATTCTGTTTGTTGATGAAAATATAGGGGACTTTCTTCTCATCACAGAGCGGTCCAAGGTGCATCACGATCTCTTCAGGTTCCACATCCGCACCAATCAGCACAAGCTGGGCGATGCTGCGTTCGATGGCTTTTGTTGCCTCATTGGATCCTTTCTTGATCTTACCTGTATCCCGTGCAACTTCAAGGGCTTCAAGCGCCTTGTTCTGAAGCTCTTCCGAAGCCTGTGTTTTAACGTAACCTTTTGCCATAACTCACCTCATTCAGGAGTAGAATGCTCCTTCATTACTCATCAGTCAGCAATGATGTAGCCATATCATTTCATCAGGAGCGGAAATAAAGGTTTGTGAAGGACTGGCCGGAGACCAGAAAATTTGTACCGTTATTTGTATAAGATTACCGGATGCCCGTCATCACAAAAGCCGGTAAATTTCAGTTCCTCCGGCAGAATAAATTCTTACCAGACCAGATGTGGGAATATGTATCTCGTAACGCTCACGCTCGGCATCGCCGACATAAAGAAGTGTGGCGTGGTATTTTTTCATGAGCATAACGGTCTTTTCCGGGTCTTCATAGATTGACTTTACATCAGCGAGTCGTGTACTGAACCACCCCGTATCATCGCCACGCCACATATATTCATGGAAGGGCATGCCGATTATTCCCGGAATGCCGGTAAACGATGAAATCCGCGAGAAGTAGGTATAGTCGCCACCTTCTGCCTCCACAATGATCTCGTTTCCTGTAAGGGTGCGGAGGTACGCAACCGCTACAGCGTCCCCCGGATGTGAATCATTAAGATACGCGAGCCCGTCCAGTGTCCCTGTTCCATAATTCTGATTGACCGGGATAACAAACGGGAGGATAAAGAGTACGCTGACCACGATAACGGTAATAATCGCAGTATACCTGGCTGAAATGAGCGGGGTCCTCCTGATTTCAGATAACCACTTCCCCGTCATTGAAAATGCGGCGGTACCGAGCATAAGCCACGAGGGAAGGTAAGCCTTGAAGACCGTATTCATCCGGAAGAACGTATCCCCCATGTTATCCTTCAGATAGAACAGTTCACAGAATATGAGGATCCCAAGTCCAAAGAAAGCGAGGAGATCGGTGAAATCAACTTCATTCCTTATAATGATCCGTGTTGCCATGTATACAGCCGGGACCACGATGATCGCCGCGGTGATATACCCGGTCAGGAGAAAAGGTAACGCGATGAGGAGCAGGTAGGGACGCCGGGCGATATCCTGCCAGAGAAACAGGATAAAAATGCCGATGAACAATCCGTTCACCAGCAGGAATTCACCCGGGTTTGATGGGATACTGACAATACCTATTCCACCGGTATGCGTCTGGAGCTGGAGATAAAAAGGCAGGTAACTCAGGATTGCCAGAAGGGGAACTGCAATCAGGAAGAATATGGAGGAATTCCTATTACCGGTATTCCATGTCCTCCGCATGACCAGTGCTGCCGTAAGGACCGTAAAAGGGGCGTATATTAATACATCCCAAGTGTTGATCAGCGGCATGGATCCAAGGCTGATTGCGGTGAGTATTCCCACAAGACATTTGTCACGGATTCCGAGAGATTCCCACCGCTTGTATGCGAAAAGGAGCAAGAAGATCAGGAAGACTTGGTTGAATAGCGAGATAACATGGGCGTGGACGTCGCCCCACAGGAATGAGAAGAGCGGGTATTCGTTGATGGTGTTGGAAATTGTCCTGGTACTATCCCACAGAATAGCGCTCCATGCTTTTCCCTGAATAATCTGGAAAAAAAACGAGGGGTTCGGAATAAATAATACGACAAGCGGGAGCCAGCGGTAACGATCAAGAACGAGAGTCCCGATTGCATACATCGAGACTGCAGCCATACCAAAAATTGTTGGGAGTGCGAGATTGAATGCGATGTTAGATGGCACCCCGGTAACAATACCAAGGCACCCGAACATCCAGTATCCGAGGTAATAGTATACGTTCATGAATCCCCCGGCAAACCAGGGATCAAGCGGTGGAACCACCGGATTTCTCATGACTGACGCAAGAAACGCGTGGTCCATAAATTTTTCTGCGTAAGATATAGTAGGATTGACAAACCGTACATCCAGCATGAGGAAAAAACAGATCACAAAGAGGGTCTCCCAGCGCCATGCTGCTTTCAGTTCATCAGGGGAATAGTGAAGGAAGAAAAGATGGTATGCGAGGAGTACAATGAAAGGAAGAAGGGCAAGCTGGACGGGAATATGCACCAGTCCGCAGTACCAGGAAAAAAGTGTGAATGCCAATAGTGAAGCAGGGAAAGCGACCGGAAATGCAAAGCTGCCAAACGTCTTTTTCAACGATGGATATAAGGAAATCTGCAATAGTGAAATAACAACGAGCCAGCTTACTACAGAAAAAATCTGCTGTTCAACGGTCAGACTCTTTTCCTCCACCCAGTTTTGTGTTCAGCGCCGATTTGATACTCGGGATTACCCAGTCGCCGAAGAAGTAGATAGAAACTATCCCCCCCGCGAGGGTAACAAGGTTCTTGATCAGGTGATCGATTACTGCTATGAGAGTTGCAATCGCCGGGGATACTCCTGCCAGACCGAAAATGATCGCAAGGGAAATCTCGTACGTGCCAATCCCTCCGGGAGTAATAGGTACCGCTTTGACCAGGTTACCGATGACAACTGCGAGAACGACAACTGCAAAAGGGATCAGCTGTTCGAACATCATGATGACCGAGACGCAGACGAATATATCGAGGAGCCAGATGATAATCGATGAAAATCCCAGAACGATTATTGAACGCAGCGAGAGAGAAGCACGTTTTATCTCGTGAAGCATCGTGAGCAGGATCTGGATGTATTTATTTTCTGCAGAACACCGGCCGAGACAGAATAAAACGATGAAAAAGATCACTCCGGCAACGAGGGGAAGCAAGATAATTGTGTAATATACCGGCGGGACATTAAGAATAAAAATT
>Ga0187854_10000274_pt1 | contig 74014 bp, 71 predicted proteins | sample June2016WEW_6_15_FD_132445 | JGI IMG/M metagenome (GOLD analysis project Ga0187854, IMG submission 132445) | Peatland microbial communities from SPRUCE experiment site at the Marcell Experimental Forest, Minnesota, USA - June2016WEW_6_150 | ecosystem: Environmental > Terrestrial > Soil >... | reverse complement strand
CTTTGATCATTATCGTTTTTTTTCCCAAAAAGCCCCTCATTAATCCCCATGATGTATCACCGAAGTTTCATTGAAATCAAGTGAATATTGCAGGTAATATTTCTATTTTTCGAAATGATTGGGAAATGAATAAGAATTACCCCCCCTCGACCATAACAATCATGCCAAACAGAATGCGGATATGAACTTTTGTATTTTCAAGAGATCGGAAAGAGCGTTTTCCCAAAATCCCTAGAGGAGTATCTTGACAATGGGCTCGATTCTAAATTTAATTTAGAGCCCGTCATCAATTTTTTAAAAAACCGGGGGCTTATCAAGGGTAAAGGGATTATCGTCGCGATTAAAAAAACAAAAGATTTTTTGCCCACATTTTTAATGAATTGCAAATCGGGAGATTTATCGCCTTTGATGACTCATGCCCGCGTAGGGTGGTGTAAAGTGCCCGATTTATCAGATGGCATAGTTTGTTTTGTTATTGGAGTTTTATGTGTAATAATAAATGTGATGGGTTCAAAACAGGTTGCAACAGAAATTGTAAGAAACATTTTAATTGTTTTTTTCATTATCGGCATCTTTGCAATTATCACAGGTATTTTAATAATTATTTTTAATTTTAGGGGAGGTTCGTTTTCGAGAGGGAGTTCACGGGGTAAATAAATTTTATTTCGGCAATAACCCACACTTATGCCGATTATTTTCTATTACCCTACCTGAAAATGCCAAACCCAGACCAAATGTCGGCATCCAGATATAATTAGCCCGGGAGATCAAAAAGACTCTCGAGGCATCAACAACAATCAAAAAACCGCATACTACGGAATGAGGCTTCTGGCAAAAAGCGGTCCCGGATTTTTTGATCAGCCCGTGAACTGAAACAAAATCCGATAAAAAAGTCACGGCGATGTTTGTTATGGAACCTGTTTTTTTGCTATTTTTTGAACCAATCAGACAACTGCGGTTAAAAATGGTAACATTTTATAACGAACAGTCATTATTAATAATGTAAAATCTGGGGTTTTTCATGGCAGAAAAATTTGACGTAAAACTCTCCGAAAAGTATTACATGCCGGATCCTTCCTACAAGCAGAACAGCTGGCTGGGAGATTACCAGAAGGCGTACAATGACTTTTTAAAAGATCCCGACGGTTTCTGGGACCGTGTCGCTCAGGAACTTCACTGGTTCACCCCGTATACAAAGGTGAAGGAGTGGAATTATCCTTATGCCCGCTGGTTCACTGGTGGCAAAACAAATATCACGTATAACTGTCTCGACCGTAATGTCGCAAATGGCCGGCGGAATAAGGTTGCGCTTATCTGGAGGGGAGAGGATGGTACCGAGCGTATCTATACCTACCGCCAGCTCTACCGCGAAGTCCAGAGGGTGGCAAACGGGCTCAAGAAACTCGGGGTTACCAAGGGTGATCGTGTTTGCATTTATATGCCCATGGTCCCCGAACAGATCATTTCCATGCTTGCCTGTGCACGTATAGGTGCAGTTCACAGCGTCGTTTTCGGGGGATTCGGTGCTGCAGCACTGAACAGCAGGATTAATGGCGCTGAAGCAAAGGTTGTGATCACGGCGGATGTTACCTACCGCCGAGGAAAGTCCATTCCGTACAAGCGTGTTATCGAAGAAGCTATCATCAATGCACCCAGTGTTGAGTACGTGGTTGTCCTGAGGCGGGAACTTGACCAGCCTGTAGAAATTCACAGTGAGATGGAAGTCGATTTTTATGACCTGATCAAGGATGTGAGCCAGGAGTGCGAGCCTGCCGTGATGGATTCAGAGGACCCGCTCTTCATTCTCTATACCAGCGGTTCGACCGGCGCCCCCAAAGGCATTGTTCACACCTGCGGCGGCTACATGGTTGGTACTTATTACACGACCAAATATGTTTTTGATATCAAGGAAAATGATGTCTACTGGTGCACTGCGGACCCCGGCTGGATCACCGGGCATTCCTATGTTGTCTACGGTCCGCTGGCAATGGGTGCAACCATCATTATGACAGAAGGTACTCCGGATTTTCCCGATCCCTCCATATGGTGGCGGATGGTGGAGGAATTCGGGGTAACCATCCTGTACACTGCACCGACTGCTATCCGGATGTTCATGAAACTTGGTGAGGAATGGCCGAATAAGTGCAACCTGAGTACGCTGCGCATCCTTGGATCGGTTGGCGAACCGCTCAACCCTGAAGCTTTTGAGTGGTATTACCGCGTAATCGGGAAAAAGTCCTGCCCGATCGTTGACACGTGGTGGCAGACAGAGACAGGTATGCAGATGGTCACGACCATGGTGGGTGAACCAATGATACCGGGCTTTGCGGGAAAAGGAATTCCCGGCGTAATCGCCGATGTAGTGAATAAGGAAGGGAAACCCGTCAAGCCGGGTACCGGAGGTTTCTTAGTCATCAGGGAGCCCTGGCCATCGATGCTGCGGACGGTGTATAAAGATGATGAGCGCTACCGGAAATACTGGAACACTATCCCCGGTTGCTATGCGGTAGGGGATCTGGCAGTGAAGAATGCCGCAGGATATATCATGGTGCTCGGGCGTGCTGATGACCTGATTGTCGTTGCAGGACATAACATCGGGACTGCCGAAGTCGAGAGCGCGCTGGTTTCCCACCAGGCAGTTGCCGAGGCAGCAGTGATCGGGAAACCGGATGCAATGAAAGGTAATATCATCAAAGCATTTGTGATCCTCCGTCTCACGCATTCACCGAGTGATCGGCTTAAAAAGGAACTTCTGTATCATGTGAGAATTACTCTTGGCCCGATTGCTATGCCATCTGAGATCGAATTCGTTCAATCCCTGCCTAAGACCCGGAGCGGTAAGATCATGCGTCGGGTGCTCAAGGCAAAAGAGCTGGGGATGGACCCCGGGGACATCTCGACTTTGGAAGAGTGAACGAAAAAGAAGGTACATTTTTACCCAACTTTATAAATACTGTTTTGTGGCATTTATAAATATGAAGGTCAGACCAGAGGATTCCCTTAAGATCGAGAACATCGTGGCCTCCGCAAAAGTGACTGATTATCTGGATCTACCCGAGATTGCATCGAAGATCACGGGTGCCGAATATAACAAGAAGAGATTCCCGGGTGTTGTGCTCCGCATGCAGGATCCCAAGATTGCTGCGCTCGTTTTCGGTTCAGGAAAAGTAGTGCTCACCGGTGCAAAGAGTATCGACAGTTTAAGCAAGGGACTCAATATCCTTGGCACCAAGTTGCGGGATCTCGGCATCGATATCCCCAAGAAACTCGATTACAAGATCCAGAATATCGTAACGTCTGCTGATCTTGCTACTCCTATCAATCTGAATAAGATTGCTGTCGGGTTCAATCTCGATAAAATAGAATACGAACCGGAACAATTCCCGGGACTTGTCTACCGCCTCGATAATCCAAAAGTAGTGGTGCTTCTCTTTGGATCCGGCAAATTGATCATTACGGGTGGCAAGGAACCTGAAGATGCGAAGAAAGCGGTTGTCAAAATTCTTTCCGACCTCCGCAGCCTTGGTCTGATCTGACTTTTATTTTCCGGATTTTTTTATATATATATTGTTGTTGCATCTATTATTTTTTATAATTATATTTAATTATTTCAAGACGTTACTAAATATAAGTTATATAAATAATATCTGTCTATTGCACAACAATAAGAGAGCCTATATATGAATAATAAGATATTTTGGTTATAATTTTTCATTAAACAAGGGATGTGATGCATGAGGACAGAGAATGTAATGTATTTCACCGAAAAAGAGGAGGAATTCGCAAACCTCCTCATTGAAATTGGAACCAAAAGAAATGTCGCAAAGGTACTGGTCTTTCTGGCAAATACCCCGGAAGCTACCTCAAGGGCTATAGAGCGGGGCACCGATCTCCGCCAACCGGAGGTCAGTATTGCCATGAGGTATCTTATCGAACAGAGCTGGATCACGAGCCGGGAAAGCAAAGCAGAAAGCAAAGGGCGCCCGGTCAAGATATACGAGCTATCCCGGCCAATCCATGAAATAATGGACAGCATAGAAAAAGAGAAGAAGAAAGAGGCGACCAATCAGCTCGCCCTTGTCCAGAAATTACGGGACTATATCCGCTGAAGTAATTATTTTACACTTTTTTTTGCTTCCCACGATAACCGTTGTCTTTTCGGTGAAACAACAGAATAGTCCGCTCTCGACAACACCCGGGATCCCCGCTAGTGCAGTTTCCAGTTCTTTGGGATTATCCACCCCGTCAAATCCGCAGTCAACAATAAAATTCCCGTTGTCTGTAATGACCGGACCGTCCTTTTTAACACCATCCCGCAGGACGGGTATGCATCCCAGGCTCTCCAGTCGGGTCATAACCGGTCGGATTGCAAAGGGAATTATTTCAACAGGAACAGGTGCGGAAAGGGTAGTGACCAGCTTCTGTTCATCGATAACAATCACCAGGCAGAGCCCGGCAGCTGCAACGCATTTTTCCCTGGTCAGCGCCGCTCCGCGTCCTTTGATAAGGTTAAGGCGGATGTCGACCTGATCTGCTCCATCAATGACAAGATCTGGCACCGGCTCCTCATCGAGGGTGGTCAGGGGGATGCCATATTCATAGGCACGTCGTGCGGTCTGATACGATGTCGGTATCCCCCGGACCTGTAAACCTTCGCGAACCCGGAGGGATAAACGTTCAAGTGCATACAAGACCGTGGAGCCGGTACCGAGGCCCAGGATCATCCCGTCCTGTACCATATCTGCTGCCTGGTAACCGGCTGCACGCTTTGCTGCGATAAGAGCCTGTGCAGTATCGTCCATCTACCTGATAGATATCAGTTGACAATAATTAATACTGATGATACCCGGGTTTGCCCGACTCGGGAAATATCTCACGGGCTGTTTCAACCCTCCAATGTCAATATGCGGTTAAAAAAAGAGATTTTCTTATCTCTGAATTACTCTACCTCAGAAAGATGGTTATTGCCGGAATATTTTTTTTGCTTCGTCCTCTGCCGCATAGGCAGTGCAATCGAGAGTGATGGGGGTGATAGAGATATTCCCCCTGCGGATTGCATGAACATCAGTCCCGTCTTCGGCATCCTCAATGAGCGGACCATTGATCCAGAAATACGGGCGACCCCGCGGGTCAAAACGTTTCTCGACTCCCGTCCTGAAAAGTTTTCTTGCAAGCCGGGTAATTTCATATCTCCCCTTCACGTCTGAAGGGATATTGACGTTGATCACATCCGCATGCGGACAGAACTCCTGTGTCAGGACCCGGGACACCACATCACGAACAATACTCTTTGCCGTGGCAAAGTCTTGTCCGTGGTAACGGGGGTCATCGAATTTATCTCCCTGATCCTCAACCTGAAGTGAGAACGCTATACTCTTTGTTCCCTGGTTGGAGGCTTCCAGTGCGGCACCGACAGTACCGGAGGTCATGATTGATTCAAAAGAGAGGTTTTCTCCGATATTGATCCCGCTCACGACAAGTACAGGGTTGAGGTTAAGGGCATACAGACCGATGATGACCGCATCGGTGGGCTTGCCGGCCACTGACCATGCAGGAATATCATTCATCATGATCCGGGTCGCCCGCAAGGGCTCAAAGATCGATATCGATCTGCCAACAGCGCTCTGCTGGGTTGCCGGTGCAACAACGGTAATATCCGCTATGGGAGCGAGTGCTTCATACGCAGCCCAGAGGCCTACAGAACTCACGCCATCATCATTGGTCAGCAGGATCGAGGGTTTCATTGCATTCACGTATGAATCGCACCGCTCAAATAGTTCACCGATCGGATAGGGTCATTTCCTTAAAGAACAAAAAAAAGAATGATGAAAGTCCTGCTTGCCGAATATACCACCTTTCACGATCCCCTTCTTGCACCTGAAGGTGCTGCAATGCTTGATGTACTGAAGCAGAGTTTCGAGCGCTGCGGACATGAAGTCATCAGTCCAGTGACGAGAGACTTCGGGTCTGAGATTGAACGTCTTGCCCCCTGCTGTGAGATGGGACTGGTGATTGCACCGGACAACCTGCTGCCAGGATTTACGATGATCCTTGAACAGCACACCCACAATATCGGGTGCGGCAGTATGAATGCCGCGCTCTGTGCAAACAAGGTGCGGACAGCAAAGATCCTGCGAAGTCACCAGGTACCCGTGCCTGATGAAATCATCGCAGGAAAACGGGTGATAAAACCGGTAAACGGATGTGGGGCGCAGGGGGTCAGATTATCGGATGGCCCGGCCGGAAATGGAGAATTCTCCCAAAAATTTATTGATGGTGAACACTTCTCTGTCAGTCTTGTTGCAAGCCACGTCGTGGGAGAGGCATGTCTCTATTTCTCCGGCAATCCTCCGCTTGCGCTTGCCGTTAACCGGCAGTTTATTGGTATCGGGGCAGACGGAATGTTCAGCTATCATGGCGGGGAGACCCCGGTCCACCCGTCACGGGAAGCAGAGATCGTTGAGACTGCCGGAAAAGTTGTCGGGGTTCTGGGTTGCCAGGGATACTGTGGTGTTGACGTTGTCGTGGCCGATCAGGTATATGTCGTTGATGTGAACCCGAGAATTACTACCAGTATTGTTGGCATTGCAGCCTGCATGAAAGAGGAGATTGCTGATATCCTTATCGCGGCTTCGAAAGGGACTGCACCCGGCAAGGTTCACCTTGCCGGCAGTGTCCGGTTCGATAACCTCGGGAAGGTTACACCGTTATGATTGGCATCGATGTTGGTGGGGCTAATCTCAAAGTTGTGGATCACCAGGGAGTTCATATTCATTACTGTCCGCTCTGGGAAGGTGCTCCTGTCACATCGCTGCTGAACCACTATGTCACTTCTCCTGATGAACCGGCAGCCGTGGTAATGAGCGGGGAACTTGCGGATTGTTTTGAGAACAGGATGGAGGGCATCTCCTTCATTGTCGATGAAGTCAAGAAAGCATTTCCGCATGCACGCTTTTATGGGGTGGACGGGCTGTTCCATGACATCGCAGTGCCTCAGCTTGCAGCGGCAAACTGGCTTGCATCAGCAGATTTCCTGCGGAATGAATATCCGGATGCAGTGCTTCTCGATATAGGGAGTACTACTGCCGATATTATCCCTCTTACCCGGTTTGAATCACTCCTCGGTCTTTCGGATCTCCGGCGGCTCCAGAAGGGGTATCTCATCTATACGGGATTGCTCAGGGGAAATGTCGCCACCCTGCTGCGATCAGTAAAACTCGATGGAGTGAATACTCCGGTAAGTTCTGAGTATTTTGCAACAAGTGCGGATGCGCATCTTGTACTGGGACACATTGCTCCGTCACAGTATACCTGTGATACACCGGATAAAAAAGAAAAAACCAGAGCGGCATCACTTCGGCGGCTTGCCCGTGTAGTATGTGCTGATCCTGAAGAAATCGGATACAACGGAGCCCACCAGATCGCAGAACAGTTCTGGGAAAAACAAAGAACGCTGATAAGTAATCAGGTCAAGTGTATTGCCGCAGAGTCCGCTGCCAGAAGGGTAATCGTTGGGGGGATTGGAGCTGCTCTTCTCTCCCATGAACTGGGTGGTATTGACCTCACCGGGGAACTGGGAGCGGTGGCTGATGCCCTGCCTGCCTGTTCCGTGCGGGAAGTTGCGGGACGAGGCGAATACTTCTGATATATCGGAAATTGTACCGGAAACAGGTGGCAGGAGCTGCAGGTTAATGCACCTCAGGGGATAGTAGCATGAAACCGTGGAAACTGAGCCTTATTCTTTTTTTGGGATCTCTTGCAGTTACCGCAGTATTATGGACGCTTGGCCTGCCGTTCTTCTTTTTATTTTTGTTCATCCCGCTGATTCCCCTGTTCAGAAAGCCGCAGCTGGTCCGGCGCTGCCCGGTATGCGGATGGGAAACCACAGGCGGCGAGCGCTTCTGCCCCTACGATGCGACTCCCCTCACCCGCATTGGCAGCGACAGAGGAGAGCGAGACAACTGAAAGAGGAAATCGGATCCCATAAAGATCTGTTGTCGGGATTTCCGGAAATGACCCGAGAGCGTAATTCCGGACCGTCCCGCGGTCGACGAATATTCCCATATACGCCAGATAAGCAGATGTGCGGTGAAAAGGCATGGTAGCAGAAAGCGTCCTGCAGAGATCAATTACCGGAGATCCGATCCGGGTATCCGGGTAGAACGGGTCATCGGCAAAACAGACGGACCGGCATTGCCTGCAAAAGAACCGTTTTACGAATACGTAAACGGGAAGCGGTTTGTCTTCCCTGAGCATAACAGCGAACTGTTTCTTCTTTGTATCGTACCCGGTCAATCCGCCACCACATGCGGGACAGGCATCCCTGCTGTCAAAGGTTATCCCCTCACATGCCAGGATACCGCTCTGGACAATATCGACGAGGAGCGGGGGAATGCGTGGTTGTTTCATATTCTGCGCGTATCATTGGATCTGGTCTGGATGTATCAATCAGTATCCCTTGATTCCTGACTCAGGTTAACGACGGGATTATTATCTTATTCATTGCAGGAGTATAATAACCCACCGCTATTAATCACTTTTTATCGTACATTCACTATATTTAAATAGAGTCAAACCAGAAATTTGCTTGTTCGAGGTTAGAACATGGAACTGAAATACGTACCAACCACATGCCCGTACTGCGGTACCGGCTGCGGCTTCAACCTTGTTGTCAAGGACAAGAAGGTAGTAGGCGTCGCACCGTGGCACCGCAATCCGGTCAATGAAGGCAAGCTCTGTCCGAAGGGCAACTATGCCTGGGAGTTTGTCAACAGCCCGGACCGCCTGACAATGCCGCTCATCAAGAAGGATGGGAAGTTTGTCGAGGCGAGCTGGGACGAGGCCTATAAGCTGATAGCGTCCAAGTTCAAGTCGTACAAGGGCGAAGAGATGGCATGCCTTTCATCGGCCCGTGTCTCCAATGAAGAGAACTACCTGATGCAGAAGTTTGCACGGGCCGTCCTCAAGACGCCCAATATTGACCACTGCGCCCGGCTCTGCCATGCATCGACGGTCGTCGGTCTGGCAGGTGCATTCGGGTCCGGTGCAATGACCCAGTCAATTGCAGATATTGCCGAATCAAAGTGCCTCCTTGTCATCGGCACGAATACCTTCGAGCAGCACCCGTTGATCGGGCGCCGCATCATGCAGGCGAAGAAGAACGGGGCAAAGATCATCTACGCCGACCCGCGGCTCACGCCGACGGGGAAGCAGGCCGACCTGCACCTGCAGTTCTATTCCGGTACCGATGTGGCACTCCTGAACTGCTTCATGCATCAGGCCCTCAAGAACGGCTGGGAGAACAAGGACTTCATCAAGAACCGGACAAAGGATTTCGAGAAGGTCAAAGAGATCGTGATGAAGGATACCTACAGCCCTGAGAACGTTGCGAAGATCACCGGTGTTCCCGCAAAGGACATCATCACTGCGGCAGAGTGGTTCTGCAAGTCCGGCCAATCCGCGATCCTCTACTCGATGGGCATCACCCAGCACACGACCGGTGTCGACAACGTCAAGTCAACCGCAAACCTCCAGATGCTGACCGGGAACCTCGGAAGACCCGGCACGGGTATCTGTGCACTACGCGGACAGAACAACGTGCAGGGCGCCTGCGATATGGGAGCCCTCGCAAACGTGTACTCCGGTTACCAGTCCGTCATCGTCCCCGACATGAAAAAGAAGATGGAAACCGCATGGGGCTGTGAGATTGCAGAAGGCAAGGTGGGTCTGACGGTCACCAAGCTGATCAACGTCCTCGCTGACGAACCCGGCAAAGTCAAGGCCGCGTACATCATGGGGGAGAACCCGATGATCTCCGACCCTGACCTGCACCACGTCGAGAAGGGGTTAAAGAACCTCGAGTTCCTTGTCGTGCAGGATATCTTCATGACCGAGACTGCTGAGCTTGCAAACGTCGTACTTCCGGGAGCCTGTTTTGCCGAGAGGGACGGCACGCAGACGTCCACCGAACGCCGTGTCCAGAAATGGAGAAAGGCGCAGGACCCGCCCGGCCAGGCAAAGGCGGACTGGCAGATTATCAGCGAGCTCGCGGCAGCGATGGGATTTGCCAAGCAGTTCCCGTACAAGAGTGCAGAAGAGATCTTCAATGAAGTAGCAAAGGTCACCCCGTCCTATGGCGGGATGGACTACACGCGCCTCGAGAAGCCCGAAGCACTCTGCTGGCCCTGCCCGACAAAGGAGCACCCGGGAACCCCGATCCTGCACAAGGAGAAATTTTCGCATCCTGACGGACTGGGCATCTTCACCCCGATCGAGTGGAAACCCCCGGCAGAAGTACCGGACAAGGACTACCCGCTCATCATGACCACCGGGCGCTGCATCTGGCAGTGGCACACCGGTACGATGACCCGACGCTCCGAGGATCTCGAGCGTGAAGAACCGACCGGCTGGGTCGAGATGAACCCTGAGGATGCAAAAGGACTGGGTATCAGGGACAAGGAAATGGTCAAGGCAGTCACCCGCAGAGGAGAGATCAAGATCGGTGCACGGGTCACAAAAAACATCAAAAAAGGCGTTGTCTTCATTCCATTCCACTACGCGGAATGTGCTGCAAACGTGCTCACGAATAACGCACTCGACCCGGTTGCGTCAATACCGGAGTTCAAGGCCTGTGCTGTACGGATAGAAAAGCTCGCGGAGGCAAAGTGACATGGCAAAGAAAGGCGACATGCTCTACGCATGGACCAATGATGCAGATATCAAGAAGAAAGCAGAACTCGGCGGTGCAGTCACTGCACTGTGGAAACATGCCCTCGAATCAAAAACCGTGGATGCGGTCTTTGCGATCAGGAAAGGCACCGACCTTTATGATGCCCAGCCCATACTCATTACGGACCCCAAGGACCTTGCCCAGACGGCCGGATCACTCCATTGTGGTACTCTTCTCATGCCAAAGCTTGTGAAGAAATACCTTGATGGTGCCGAGCATATGAAGATCGGGGTAACGGTCAAAGGCTGCGATGCAATGGCGTTCTATGAACTTGCCAAGCGCAAGCAGATCAACCTTGACAACGTTGTCCTGGTCGGCGTCAACTGCGGTGGATCGGTCAGTCCGATCCTTGCCCGCAAAATGATTGCGGAGAAGTTCGGGGTTGACCCGGATACCGTCCACAAGGAAGAGATCGACAAGGGCCAGTTCATCATCGAATACGAGGGCGGCCATAAGGGCATCTCCATGGACGAGCTCGAAGAGGCCGGATACGGCCGGCGCAGCAACTGCCGCCGCTGTAAGATGAAGGTTCCCCGTCAGGCAGATCTCGCCTGCGGGAACTGGGGTGTCATCGGCGACAAGGCCGGGAAGGCCACCTTTGTGGAAGTCTGCAGCGAGAAAGGTGCAAACCTCTTAAACGGCGCAGTAAAATCCGGTATCCTGGTAACAGAAGCCGCAAACCCCAAGGGTCTTGAGATCCGGGGCAAGGTCGAGGGTGCAATGCTCAAACTGGGTGAAAAGTGGAGGAAAAAAGATTTTGAATCACTTGGCGACGGCAAAGAGCGGTTAAAGAAGATCATGCAGGAGACGTCACGGTGCATCAAGTGCTATTCCTGTATCGAGGCCTGCCCTATCTGCTATTGCGTTGATTGCACGACAAAGAACCCGGCATATGTGACCCCCGGTCAGGTTCCGCCCAATTTCATGTTCCACCTTATCCGGTACGCCCACATCGCGGACTCCTGCGTGAACTGCGGCCAGTGCGAGGAACTCTGCCCTGCCGAGATCCCCAACGCGCTCTTCATGCACGCCCAGCAGGTCGAACTTGAGAAGATGTTTGGTCATGTGCCCGGTGTGGACATGTCCCTCCCGCTTCTTGCGCTGGTCGAAGAGAGGGAAGAGCGTTCACGGCTCGGCAATACCGGAAGCGACATGATATTCGAGAACGTGTTCAACCCGGTTCCAAAATAATTTTTTTATTTTTTTTTTGCAACGGGTAAACAATCAGTTCCTTCCGGGACAGTGCCTTTTCATCGTTTGCACCCGCGAACTGAAAAGACGCAGAATGCACGGGCGATTGCTTTTTTCCTGAAAAGATCTGGGGAGCATGGGGGAGAGTGGATCCTTACGGCAGTCTCAACCAGAGTATGCGTCCAGACATGGACAGTCTATTTAAAAATCGGGATCAACGGTTTGAGGAGATCGGGCTCATCCCCGAATACGGACAGCCGGGAAGAACCGGAGAACTTTCTCCCGTTTTCATTGGCATACGTAACCACAACCTTGATCTCTTCGACCATGGCATCCAGGCGGTATTCATACGTTGAATCCGGATCGAGTGATGGAGCCTCAAACTCGATATTGCCGGGTACCAGTGCGACATGTATCTTTTCCGCCCTTGCATTTCCCGTATTGGTCAGGATAACCCCTTTTGCATCTTCCCTGAGCTTTGCCACAATATCCGGGATCCCCCGGCTATCCTGCATTATCTGGAGTGACATCAGCAGAGTGATGAAGAGCACGCATACTATTCCTGCAAGGTATATATTGACAAACAAAAGGATTATGGTGATTCCTGCGCCCAGAACAAGCAGTATCTTGCTGTTGCTATCCATAGATCCCCCTTGTCCTCCTGCCTTTTTTGTTTAACGGTTTGTTATCGATCCTGCAATATCGGGTTTTTCTTTCATGTACTGGTTTCCCGCGAATAACCCGGATAGTATCGGATGGTGCAGAGTATCTTAAAAAAAAGTCCGGGTACAGAATAATCCTGATTTTCCGTATCGTTGGTTTCTGGTATTTTCAAAGGCAAAAATGAAAAAATCCGTCCATACTTCAGATTTATGTCCGATGCGGGAAATAATTTCCCGTCAAATTGCGGGCAAATCTGCAAAAGAAATAAGATTAGCTTTTTATTTCTCATTCTATCAATGTATCTGAAGTTTTCCCCGGTTGCGCGTTGACCCTGCAGTACCACCAGAAAGCATATCATTACCAAATTCAGGGAACTCTATTATTAAAAATTAGTTGAATAATACAAAAAATTAATTATAATAGATTAACCATTCCATCCATGATATTTTCTCGTTTACTCATTAACTGCGCCCGATTGGCAAACAATCCGAAAATTATTAATAAGCACACAAAGGATTGTAAATTGACCTATACGAAACTGATTTAATATGTTATTGGTATAGGTTGAAACGTTTCAGAGGTGTTTAAGAGAATGGTGTTTCATCCTCCGGTAGCAATCGTCGCTAAGGCTGGCGATGCCGGTAAGTATAAAGTAGGTTTGCCCGCGTGGAACATGGTACTCCGCGGGTTTATGTCTGGAGCATTCATTGCGATGGGTGGTGCCCTCGCAACAGTATGCAGTACAGGAATTGCTTATGCAGCATTGACACCTGCACAGGTTGCTGCGGGTGTTTCTGCTCCTATAGCAGGTGGTTTCGCATCAGCAGGTATGACCCAGCTGGTTCTGGGAGCCGTGTTCCCGGTTGGGCTTATTATCACCGTGCTTACGGGCGCTGAGCTCTTCACCGGTGACGCGATGCTTGCCCCGATGGCGGCATTCATCCACAAGATCAGCTGGGCACAAGTCCTGACCCTGTGGGTCCTGGTTTATATCGGTAACCTGATTGGCTCCCTTGTATGGGCATACATCATGTCAAACGGACCATTTGTTTCCTTTGATGCAGCAGGTGTTGCCACAATAACAGCATTCGGGACGCGGGCAATTGCAATAGCAGGAGCAAAGACCAGTTACGTCGGTATGATGGGCATGTGGTCAGCGTTCCTCAAGGGAATCGGATGCAACTGGCTCGTTAACCTCGGTATCATGCTCGGTATCTGCGCGGATGACCTCATCGGAAAGTTCTTCGGGATCTGGTTCCCGATCATGGCCTTCGTTTCAAGCGGGCTCGAACACTCTATCGCGAACATGTACTTCATCCCTGCGGGTATCATGACTGCAGCGGTAACTCATACCACAACTACCGTAACGTGGATGAACATGTGGACATCGAATCTTATCCCTGTTACTCTTGGTAACATTGTCGGTGGCATGTTCTTTGTCGGTGTCGTCTACTGGGTTGCGTTCCGTAAAGAGATCGCAGCACTGAAGTAGATTAACCACACACACTTTTTTAATGAAGATTGGGGATGTTGAAGTACAGGTCTCGATTGTCGCTGTTGCGGTATTTGTGATCTTTGCCATTTTACTTGGTGCTGCATCCATAGTCAGTAGTAATGTCAGGTCTCAGCTCATCTGGCTGGTCCCTGCCCTGGTCATGCTTCTTGTAATCCCTATTGCCCTTAATTACATGAGCCGCAGGCAGTATGCAGATATTAAACCGATCTACGAGCGCGAGGCTAAGACGGTGCGGGTCAGACTGATCAATGAAAGCATGGTCGGCAAGATCGTACGCATCGAAGGGGTGGTTGAACGGGTACATTTCCAGTTCCTGAACCGCCCGCAGTATTCCGTCGCAGATCGTACCGGTGAGATCTCGGTAAAGATGTTCACCAGTCCGGATGAGAATGTGAAAGTCAACGATATCGTTGAAGTGCTCGGACAGGTAATCCGGCGTTATATTGTGACCGGGGATCCGGTCATCAACTGTGTTTCAATCAGAAAAATCAAAAAATCATAACATGACACTCCTCGCACTATCGGCAATGTCAGGGTATTGGTATCCCTATCCCTGAAAAGTCCATTCCCCTAGGTTTGTTTCATGGCAGATACACCCACTTATAACCCAAACCAGGAAAGACCTACTGAAGAAATGCCGGACTGGCGGATGGAGCTTGCCGTTCCCCTGCTTTCGTTTGGGGGAGCACTGCTTGCCATCGTCTTTTGGATCAACGGCGCCCCGTTCGACTTCAGGATCTCGATTCTCGGGTGCGTTTTTGCTTCCTGGGTGCTTGCGTACCTTGCCTGGATCCGCCCCAAAAAAGATATCGTTGCGCTCACGACGCCGATCTATTCCTTTATCTTCATTGCAGTACCCACGGATATTTTCTCATCGGTCATCCTCCAGCTCTTGTACGCGGTAAGTCTTACCATCCTGCTGATACGGCTGAAGTACCGCTTCGGAAAACCCGGTACTGCAGTATCGCTCGGCAAAGAAATGGGCGGGTCCTTAAAGACCTATATCGGACAGACCCGGGATTCCTTCAGCGGTATCAGTCCTGAAACAGCGCACGCTGCCGCCATAGTATTTGTGCGATTTGCCGAAGGAAATTACGAGGATGCAGCACAGGGTTCCAGAACCGCACCGGCTGATGGGGGAAATTCGGATCCGGTGATTATTCTGGCTTTCAGGATTATCCATGAGCATTCGACCCTTCTTAGCAGGTCACAGCCCCGTCCCGTGACATACCTGACATTTCCTGAAAAGGACTTTCCCCGGCTGGCAAAGCCTCCGGTTGCCGCACATGACGAAGACATGGAATTTTATAGTGCGCTTGACAATGCCCTGCTCATATTGTTCAGCGCTGCATGGAATGCATCTGAACGTGACCGCCCCCACCTTCTCGCGTGCCAGGCGTTTGCCCAGAAACTCATGAGCTCAAAATAATATGATAAGAAATACGCTTCTTTTGTAATCAGGCACGAGATCAGAAACCGGTTTCCAGGCCGTCGCTGATTCTGTGTTTTTTTTCTTTATTGAGTTCGTGCACGTAATCCTCGAATTTGTGGATCCGGGTACTGACCGGGAAGGGGATACCGATGGTGCTGATGATCGCTTCACCGCGGTCAAGGGTCTGGATCTCGATCTCCATCTTTGAGAGATCCTGTTTTGCGCTCCCCATGATAATCTCCCTGTCTCCCCGGTCACCCAGACCCATGACGACAAACGTATTGACCTGGGCCAGCACTTTGGGATCCACATTCTTGGGCTGTTGGGTGATTACACAAAGACCGACCCCGAATTTCCGCCCTTCCATCGCACATTCCCGGAAGATCTGGGTGGACGAGCCGCCGCTGGCAAGCACCCGCTGGGCTTCTTCAATGGTGATAAGCACTTGGTGGGAGGATTCCTGTGTCTCGTCAATTCCATAACCCCGGGCTTCTGAGCGGTGTTTTTCCATGATCATGCGGGTGATGACCGAGAGGACGAAGAGCTCGCTGCGTTCACCCATGTCCGGTATATCGATCAGGACGACCCGGTTTTCGTGAAGGTGCCGGAGGATTTCCGGTACCGAAGAACCCTGCGACCGGAAAAATGCAGAATTACCTTTGACAAGGTTCTCGATATAGCGCTGGATGACCCGGATCGGGCCTCCCATGGAATTACGGATCTGCCAGGCAAGACTCCCTTCCTGTACGCCGGAAGATGAAGGATCCCGGATCGGGAAAATTTCCGGATCGACCGTCTGGAAGAACTCGATGACCTCCTTTCCCCCGTACCGCGAGAACGCTTCGATGATGTCCTGCTGCGGACCTGAAAGATCGTGGAGGATAGAGAGATCGCCGATCCGGAAATCATTGTACTCGAGGGAGAGCCGGTTCATCGCGTATTTCTTCCGGTCATTCTCACCCCGGATAGTAAAGATGGCAAGTCCGTCTCTCCCCTGCGTGTAGTGGACGAGCCCCCTGGTCGGTTCACCCGTGGATGATTTCCCGCCGCTCACGTACTCGCCGTGCGGGTCAACGATCAGGAGACCGAACTTCTGCTCCTTCATGCAGGACGCACAGAAGGTCTTCATGAAGTTGCTCTTGCCCATGCCTGTGGTCGCAAAAACACCCATATGCTGGGGGAGGACGCGGGCGGGGATCCGGACGGCCACGTCCCGGATGACGTCCTGGCCGCTGCGCATCAGGCCGACCTCGATCTCGCCCATCTGTTGTGTCAGGAACCCGAAATCCTCAGCCAGGGGGTCTTCGACCACGGAAAATTTTGAGGGAATGGTGCGGGGTTTATGGAATTTTCCCCCGGCGTCCACAAACCCGAGCGGGACGGCATCCACCGTAATGAACACGTCTTCGCCAAGACCGTAAAACTGTTCGGCATACACCCGGGTGTCCCACTTGGGATCGGCAAAGTTGCTGTCATGGGAGAGGTCGGTAATCCTGGCAAAGAAGGTGGCCTGCTTGGTGCTGTCCGTGATCTTCTTGATGTCCCCGATAAAGAGCGTCGTGTCGTGGGGAGCGATGAACCGGTAGGAAAGCACACTGCGCCCGATTAACCGGTATTTCGACTGATCGGTCTGGTCAATATCGCGCAAATTCATCATGGTAATCTCCAAACAGGATATCATAGGTCTGTCGGTCGATGCCGCTCCGGGAGATGCCGGCCAGCAGGTCGCTCCTGACGTTTTTCACCATTTCTTCCGTGAGCACGACCGTGCGGTGGGCATCAAACAGGGGATAGGGATAGCCCGGGATCCGGCCGTCGGCGGAACAGGCCGCGAGCCGGTCCATGATCTGCCCGACCTTCCCGTCCGGCAGATCCCTGAGGAGGTCGATCTTTAACGGGTTCCTTGCAAGCGGGTGCAGGCTGCCGACATACATCTGCCCGTGCTGCCACCGCGGGAACTGGGCATGGTCAAGGACGGCAGGATCGATGCGAATCCACCATGGGGATGGTATCTCAAGCGCTTGTGCCAGCCCGAAGACTGACGGGAGGAGCGGGTGGCCGCCTCCCCATGTGGCAGTCGTGCGTTTGCTGACCCCGGCGAGATCGATATCCCTGTCCCGGCATGCCAGTTCAATCCGGGCGAGGACCGGGTCATGGCTGGCATGGGAGACTCTCAGCGGGCCGTCACGGAGGAGGAGGGCATGCGGGTCCAGCAAGGCTGCCATCTGTTCGGTTACCCAGTACTCCAGCGTGTCCCGCAGGATGCCGGCGGCTTTCGGGCGGTCGTCATTGGCAAGCGGGGTGCCGGGGGGCTGGCCGAAACATTCGGCGTACACCTCCGCAAAGTCCGTGTTCTCCGCTTCCGGGCCGATAAGAGCAAGCTTCAGCGGGGTTATGGATCTCCGGCTCCTCTTCATATCAATAAACGTCGTCTGGGCTGCCCGGGCAACGGTTAACGCCATGCTCCCGGACTCCATAAGCATGACGTTGCTGCCGTCTATCGCGCAGATCTCGCCGCAGCGTGCCGGGCCGCAGGAGACGAAATCTTCCCGGGTTATCCCGCTCTCCCGGGCAAATCTCTCCCCGAGGTCTGCGGGGATAGTTGCACGGATGCGCCACACGGCTTCGTGTACCGCACTGGCATACGCCGGGTTTCCTGCCATTACTCCACCTCCCTGACCCGGCTCACCATGTCGGTACCCATTTCAACGACCAGGGTATTGGAAAACTCACCCTGCATCTCCGAGATGTGGGAGATCAGGATGATCTGCGGGAAACGCGATTCCTGCGTCCGTAAGCTGTTCAGGAGGTTGGAGCGCCGTTCTTCATCCTGGCTGCCGAATATCTCGTCGAAGATCAACAGTGTGCTCTCGTGCACGTTGTGGAGTTCGGCAAGGTAGCGCGACAGGGCGATTCTCAGGGCAACGGCAATATCGTCCTGCTCCCCGCCGCTGAACCGATCGATGGTGTAATCATCATCGATGTCCCGGACGAGGAGGTTGAAATCTTCGTCCAGCAGCACCTGTTCATAGCGCCCGGCAGTTATCTCGCTGATGATCCGGCTGACTTCTCCTTCGAGCCGGCTCCGGACGACCTGCATGAGGTAGATCACGTAGTCTGCAATGACGGAGCGGGTGAGCTTCAGCAGCTCGATCTCGCCTTTGAGATCTTCAGACTGTTTCTGCAGATCGGTGATCTGTACCTCCGTGCGCCGGTATCCTGCAATCTTTTCTTCGGCAAACTTCATGCGTTCGGTGGTCTGGGTGGTCTTTGCTGACACGTCCTGCACCGCTGTCTCGATCTCCGCCCGTGCACGTTCGAGCATCCCGCTTTTTTTCGGGTCAAACGGCGATCGCTCAATCTCGGAGGAGACCTGCACAATCTCGGCCTGTTTCCGGGCAACCTGCCCTTCAAGATCTGCAACCTGTTTTTTCAGGACGTCAGCCTTTGCCAGTTCTTCCCGGAGATCGTTGAACCGGTCCTGGATCTTCTCCAGCTCGGCTACTTCCCGTTCAGCCTTCTCAAGAACCTCTTCTTCAAACCTGAGATCCCGGATCTTCTGCATGAGTACAGTGCAAGCAGCATCCTTTGCCTGCAGCTGGGAGAGCATATCAGTGAGTTCTGCCTCAAAGGAGACCCTCATCTTGAGTTTTTCCGTGAGGGAATGTATCTCTGAAAGGAGCGGCTTCTGGGCGTTGATGACATCCTTTGATTCTTCGGCCCGTGTATGTTTTTCAGACAACGCGGCAGTCTCGGTATCAATGCGCTGGACCTGGACCCGGTACTCTTCTTCAATGCTGGTATAATGGCTGCCGAGCTTCTGGCGGCAGAGCGGGCAGGTGCCCTCGGCCCCGGCTTTCCGGATAGTATCCCGGTCCGCCAGCAGTTTTCTCTTCTCGCTCTCAAGGCTTTTCAGCTGGGCAAAAATGGTCCCGATAGCATGGGTGATCTCCTCTCCTGCCGAGGAGACGTGGTGTTCAAGATCATAATCCCCGATCTCTTCCCTGATCTTCAGGGCATCGCGTACCCTGGCGATGAGCGCTGCTCTCTTTCCGGCGTCCTGGTCGAGTGACGCGATCCTCGCCTTTGCCAGTTCCGCCCGCTTCTTTGCCTCAAGGCATTCGCGTTCGGCAGACCGTACCGCGACCCGGGTCTGGTCATGCTCATTTTTGAGTTTTCTTAAAGCATCACGGGCGGCTTTCTTTTCCGGAAAGGGAGCCAGCCGCTCGGCGAGCAGGTGGTATTCCAGTTCCAGCCGTACCAGGCCGGTGAGGTTCGATCTCGTGAAAGCCAGCTGTTTTTTGAGGCCGTCCTGTTCTTTTGACAGGGCCGAGTGCGTCATCGTGAGTCCCGTATATTTCGTTCTCTGGTCCTGGTAGAGCCGGAACTCGTCATCAAGGGCTTTTTTCTTCCCGCTGAGATTACGGTACTGGTTATTCAGCTGTTCCAGCGTCTGGCTGAACCCGTTGACTGACGCCTGGAGTGCGGCAAACTCTTTCGCATCCAGCCCCCGGGCAAGGGCTTCAAGCGTCCCTTCCATCCGTTGGAGGCCGCCGCTTTTTTCATCTGTCTGCTCTTTTACGATCTTCTGGCTCTCGGTGTTCAGGTAATCGATCCCGAGCGCCCGGAGGAACCATTCCTTGCGCCTGCCCGGCGTATTTTCGAGCAGGGTGAGGAGGTCTTTCTGGGCCGCATAGATGGTGTTCCTGAAATCCACCGGCCCCATGCCGAGCGTCCTCTTCACTTCGGTCTCCACCTGGTTCACCCCGGTCGCACGGAGTTTCCCGTCCTTATGGAACGTGGCGTCATGGGTGACCGTCTTACCTTTCCTGAACGTGCGGTGGACCGTGTAGCGCTCCCCGCCGATCCGGAAGTCGAGCCGTACTTCGCACTTCTCCCGGGGTGACGCAAACGACGAGACAATGTAATCTGCGGAGATCCCGGTCGCCTGCACACCGTACAGGGCAAAGAAGACGGCCTGTACGATGCTTGACTTGCCGGTCCCGTTATTGCCCAGGATGCCGGTGATCCCGTCATGGAAGCAGATCTCCTGCGCTTTGAACCGCTTGAAATTCTTCAGCACCAGGCGGTCAATGATCATTCCCCTGACTCCCGGTGCTGTTCCATGACCGCCCGTAAGACGTCGAGCCCGTGCTCCCCGATGAACGCTTTCTGCCGGGCAGAGAGCTGCTGCCTGCCGACAAAGGAGGTAAATTCCTGCAGGTAATCAATGGTCCTGATGTCCTGCTGGAGCGGGACCGCCGACTCTTCGTCTTTTCCCTTCACCCGGACCTTCAGGTCGAGCAGCTGTTCCCGCACCGGCGACAGGTCTTTCATGTTGATCCCTTTGCCGTGTTCCCGGGACATGCCGTCAAGCGTCACCTGCACCATTGCCTGTGCAGGGACCCGCATCCGGTTAATACGGGCGATGATCTCACCGGTGATATCTTTCGGGTGCACCCCCTCGCACGGGATAGTGCCGAGATCGATCATCGGCGTATGCGGGAGGCCGAGGTGGCGGACTTCGTGCCGCCCGGGATCCACCAGCAGCCCTCCCTTGGTATCCGCAATCTCGCCATAGGTGAGGTACTCGGTGGAACCCGAATACCAGGCATTGTCCGTGATCCGGCACTGGCGGTGGTAGTGCCCGAGCGCGATGTAATCGAACCGGTCTGAGAGGATCGTGTTATCCAGCTCGTGCTCGGCCACGGTTGCCAGCCGCTGATCTTTGATGGAAGTGGCAAGTCCGTGGGTCACCAGCACATTGTGGTGGCCGGAAGTCAGCTCGATCTGGTCGTATGCTATGCGGTAATCCTCAGGTCGGAGCATGTTGGGAATGAGGTGGAAGACCGTGTCGCCGATCTCCACCTTCTCATACCGGAACTTGTAGGCAGCAGTGATATGGGAGGGGTGGTAGGTGAGGACTTCGTAGGGCGATGTCGTGTACCGGGTCTTGACCATACTGTGGTTCCCGGCGATCACGATAAACGGGATGCCGGCCGCATGAAGCCGGTCGAGCGCTTCGAGCACCGTGGTATAGGCCCGGGTCTTGGGTTTCACCTGGTCGAAGAGATCGCCCGCATGGACGAGCACGTCGGGTTTTTCGCTGATAATTACCTCTATCGCCGACAGGAAATTATCGTACACCTGCTTCTCGCGGAGGTTCATCCCGCTCTCGGGATCGAGGCGGTTGAACGCGGCAAGACCAAGGTGGGTATCGGCGATGTGGATAAAGTTCATTTTCGTTGGTTTTTATTTGGGGGTTTATGGGATATAAGAGGGTGGGGGTGCGGGGGGAATATGAAATGAGAAAGAATATCAGCCCCCTGGTTGCCCTGTCCCGTTTCCCGGATACATCCCTCCAGGTACCCGTGTCCGGGATCCGGGAAGAACAAACCATGAGAAAAAAAGGTGAGCCCTTCAATGAGGGACAAGTTTCCCGATCTCACCGGTTTTTACTGCCGGGTCCGGCCCCGCATTCTTTCATACAGCCCCTGTCCCGGAACCCCTACGTTGCTTTATGACTCCCGTACTAAGTAGCACTTTCCTTAACCTAACATCGTCTTACTGAAAGACTAATTTTTTATGATTTGGTTTCCAGATCCATTTCGATGCCGCCGATGGCACCCAAGACAATATTATAGATGAAGGCGAGGACTGCACCGCCAATAAATCCGCAGACTGCACCAAGTACAATCATGACAATGAATCCAACGATTCCAACTCCAGCTCCTAACATACCCCCACCAAACATGGCCGCAGTTCTCCCAACTCCTACTGCCACCATCAGTCCCATAACAAATCCCCAGATGAGACCAATTATCGCACTAAACTTTGCAACACTCATTACACCAAATTTTTTAATCATATAAGCGGTCGTCGCCATATAAATCTCCTAGATGTATAGTGAAGGGATACACCAACAACTAATTAATCATTGTCATTAAGTTGCGCTTTACCAACAGCGAGCATTTGCGATCAGCAGCAGACGCAACAGAACCTGTGAAAGCAACAGAATCGCACAGTAAAAGGAAGGGGAAGACCCGAGGACGGTGGTTCTCTCAGTCTGGATTAAATTTCGGATCTTCCTTGAACGATTAACTATACTGATGGAATAATAAAGTCTAGCGAGGCACCGGCGCATTGCGTGATGCAATAGAATGGATAACCAATTATTATTATAATCGAATAGGAAATTATTTTCTATGTCAAAGAAAACAAAAAAGATAGTTTTCTTATCAATTGGATATATTTTGACAGTTTTATTTTTACAGACAATTTATAAATTTTTTTATGAAGCTCTTCCCCCGGAAATAAATCCGACTTCGAACTGGTACATTCTCACAGTAAACGCATTTATGAGTCCAAATGGATTGACTGTTATTATATCGATACTGTTTGTTATTGGCATTACGGTTATCGCACTCTTTGGCACGTACTAAAGAAAGATTACTATTTTTAAAAATGTTTCAAAATTTGTTTTTCGAGCGAAACATATTATTTTTGTGATGATACAGTACTTCTCTAAATTTTCCCCCATGAACTTTGGATAGTTATCAACCCTAACCAACCTCCAATCAACCGAGAGATCGAAGAACAGAAACCAAAGAAACAAATTTGAGTTTTTTCCGGAGCCCTTCCCAGACGAAGAGCCTGAAGAGATCAAAACGGAACAAATCATTGTCGATCGTTCTCGGCCCTTGTCGAACCTTTGAGAAGAACATCCATTGAAGAGCCACCCAGATATTCTTGAGGAGGAACGAGATTATCGTCAAGAGGTACCGGAGCACAACGTTTCTGGAAGATGTTTTAGCTTTCACAATGTTCCGGATACGGTATGAAGATTCGATAGCGAACCGGTTCTTGTAGACCTGGTAGACCCTTCGCGGCTTCCAGTCAATACCATACACGACGTAACCGAGATGCACATTCCCGAATTTCTTATTCCTTCCCTGAAGGTACTGAACATCAATTGCCAGGGTAAGATCAAGAGGTCCGGAGGTTCCCATCATCGTGTACCGGGCATATCGGGAATGATTCCCCCGGAGAATCTTCTTGAGTTCCTGGTCGTGTTTTCTCACCGGAACAATGTGCGGGATGTTCTCAGCCTGGAGAAACGAGAACACATCGTTTGAGTAAAAACCCCGATCAAGACAGAGTACCTCGGTAGTCACTTTTGCATCGTCGATGAAAGCCAGGAATTTCCGGATGTACTCAACCTTTGATATTCCCTTTTTTACCGGGAGAACTGCGAGGGTCAACCGTTGCCCTTTTGTCGTGATGTAGAGCGAAACATACGAGTAAAATGTCGTTGTGGAATCCTTCATTTTGCTCTTGATGACGTAATCTTTGTTTACGTCAACAATCTCTCCGTAATAAGGATCATCGGTGAAATCTATGGCAAAATGATACGATTTTCCCGGAACGAGGATCTGATCGTTTGAATAGGTGAGGATCTTTGATTGTAATGCCAGAAGTGAATCTAAATCTACCTTCGACAAATGGTATCTGACCGACGTTTCACACGGGACTTTTTCTACGGCTTTGTTGATGGAATGCACTGAAAGTTTGTTCGCTGACATGCCGACGAGTGACCGGATGAGCGTCTTTTGGTTTAGTTGCCCGTTGATGGAAATGGTGACGTGTCGGTTGATTGCTTCAACAGCAATTTCGGAACAATCTTCTGCTCGGATCTCATTCTTTATTCGGCGGGCAATTTGTCGTTTATTGACCATATTCGGCGCCCACCGACTATTTAGATCTTTTTGTTTTCTTTAGCCCGAGCTAAAAATTAGTGAAGTACTGAAGCCAATTCCTTTAGGAATGGGCACATCTCATTCCTTGATTTCCCATAGAGTTCATGGAATTTCGTCCCCGGTGCCGGATGACAGGGGAGAGGGTAGTCCATGCTGACAGGATTTTTACTTGTGCCCCAATGGATACAGCCGGGCACAACGGAAACTGGATATAAGGGAAGGATACCGGTTTTTTTGGGTTCTTTGTCCTGTGGCCGTTTTTGTCTTTTCATCCTGTATCCATCCGATTCTCACTAATGTGATTTCCCGTTCAAAGGTGTTTGATCGTCCTGTCCTGGTAGATGACTGCTCACTGATACCAGCATATGTTACCGGGTTTAACGTTCCAGACCTCAGAGGATTTCGTGTTTCTACTCCAAGAAGGAGGATTCTGTTCATGCCGCCCGTTCCATTTCATTACAGACGTCTTTCCAAGGAGGTGAGGATCCCTGCAATTTTATTAGTATACCGGGACGTTTCCCCCGGTTTATCCTTATTAATAGAAAAGAGAACCCCATAATTTCCGCAATTTCATCGGCCGTTATGATGAACCATGGATTCTTCTGAGGCATCCCTGATACTCATCTCCTTTTTTATGCCATCCATGGATCGAATCCATAATCCTGTCACACTCCCGGATTATACCAGATCCGGGGATCGGTCTTCTCAATAACATAACACCTCACTCGTGCCTCAGCGCATCGATCGGGTTGAGGTTCGCTGCCTGCCAGGCCGGGTAGATACCGCAGGCGCCATCGAACGGTTGTAAGGATTTCTGCAATGGCGCCGGTGTTCTCCCGACTTTTTTCCGATTTGTTCTCCTCAAGAATTTCAAGTTGCCGTCTTATTTCGGCAATTTCGTCCCGGGTGATAAGTAACCACGGATTCTCATGAGGCATTCCCCTACCCCTCTTCATCATAAACGTGTTCCCCGGTCGGAATCATGCTCCAGCCTCGCTTTTCCTGACCTCAAAGACCCCCTGGACCTCCAGCTTTGACAAGTATAACCGCGCCCAGACAAATCCCAGCAGACCACCGGCAACTTCCCCGGCGACTATCCCCCACCAGACGCCCTGTTCTCCCATGCCCATGGGGATTGCGAACAGGTATGCAAAGACTGCGGCAAACACAAGGCTTCTCATGAACGTCAGGAAAAGGGATGTCGGTCCTTTCCCGACACCCTGGAACAGGGAAGATGACAGGAGACCCAGCGGTACAAAGGGATAAAAAAAGCACATGACCCCGATAAACGCGGCAATTGCCGGATAGAGGTGGGCGCTTTGTTGTGAATAGGAGAAGACAGACGCAATAGGGTAGGCAAATATCCCGGTAAGGACACTGACACTGAATGCAATGGAAAGTCCAAAGATAATCGAGAAGGTGTGAGCTACCCGGATCTTCCTGAAATGTTTTGCCCCATATGCCGCACCAACAACTGATACTACGGATGTACCGATAGCAACAATAGGAACAATCCCAAATGACACAACCCTGAAGCCCACGGAAAAGACTGCCACAGCATCCGTGGTGGCTACGATAACGAGTATCAGGTTGAGAATGATATTCAGTGCTGACATCAACAGATACTCAACACTGGCAGGGATTCCCACGGACAGGATATCGGAAACCACGTTCCGGCTCGGAATGAAAACCTGCCGGGAAAAGCACACATAGGTATCCTTTTTGATAAAGAACCAGTAACAGAGGACGATCGTTGCGGCAGCAAGGGAGATGATCGTACCCCATGCAGCTCCTGCAATGCCGAGGCCCAGCCCGTAGATCAGGATGGGGTCGAGAACAATATTCAACAGGGACGCGGCCACCATGGCGTGCATCGTTCTCCTGGCATCACCTTCTGCCCGGAGAATGCCATAGGCAATGTTGACAAAGAGAATGAAGAACGAACCACCGAAAAGAACCTGTCCGTATGCTGCAGCAAGGCCTGCGGTCTCCCCGGCACCGAAAAGAAGGGCGATCTGCTCTGCAAAAATGACAAGCGGCAGGGTAACAATTACTGACAGGATGAGAGCGATGAGGAGTGCATGTACTGCACAGTTATTTGCGCCGTTACGGTCGTTTGCCCCGATCCTTCGCGCAATAGCCGATGTAGCCCCCGCACCGATACCGGTTCCCAGTCCCATGAGAACCATATACAAAGGGGTCATGAAGCCGACAGCTGCAAGTGCATCGGAACCGAGGCCGACAACCCAGATAGCGTTCACAATATTATAACTGGACATCAGGAGCATCGCGATGATCATCGGTCCTGATAACGAAATGATTGCTTTTTTCGGATCACCGGTCAGGATAGTGACACCCTGAGTCTCCCCTAGAGAACAGGCTTTTTTTTTTATCGAAAAAAGAAAAAATTTTCATGCTGCGTGTTCCTCACTCGTGCCTCAGCGCATCGATCGGGTTGAGGTTCGCTGCCAGCCAAGCCGGATAGACTCCGCAAAGAAGGCAGACGATAATACCAAATCCTACTCCTTCGACAACTGACGTCATGGTTGCCACAGTGAAGAGATACTTAGTAGTGCCGAGCATCAGAGCACTTACAGCATATCCGGCAAGGATACAGATAATCCCCCCAATCAGGCTTCCGATTACACCAATGATGGCAGACTCGTAGATGAACATGCTCATCACCTCTTTCTTCTGGGTGCCGATGCTGCGCATAATGCCGATCTCTTTGATACGCTCGTTGACGGACATCATCAATATATTGAAGATCGAGACTCCTGCAACGACCATGGAGATACCCCCGATGGCCGTGACAAAGGTCGTGACCGTGCCAAAGGTCGAGTAGATTGTAGCGAGAGTTGCCTTGCTGTCTGTCACGGAAACCGTCTTTTCTTTGATATTCCGGTTGAGCTGGTTCTCGATGATCGTTTTTACGGTTGCGGTATCGCCGCTGGTGACCTTTACGACCACTTCATTGTATACATTCTGCGTGTTGTAGGTATTCTGATACCATTCTTTTGTTACAACGAGTGCACTGTCGGTGCTGATATCGAAGCTCATCCCTCGTTCCTTGATAATACCGGTAACCCTGAGCGTGCCGTATTGCCCGTCAGTGCCGATAGAGATCCGGGAACCGACCTGGATATGATGATCCGCTGCAAATGTCGAGCCCACCAAGCAGCCGGAGTTTTCATTGTTGTAATCTCCAGCTTCAAGATCAGGTAGCAAGTCTTTCTCTTGATTTGTTGGAATACCGTAAATGGTCGCCACAATATCGTCGCTTCCGACACCCACTTTCATGTGTTCGGATGTTGAAAGTATAGGAATCGCTACATTCGGGGCAACTGCCCGTTTAATCTGCTGGTAATTCTGGTCGGTAAGCATCAGGTTTGCAGAACTTCCGCTACCGCCACCACCACCGCCAAAACCACCGCCCCCGCTGTATGGGGTGACTATCACGCTGTCCCCTACGGACGAGAGACTTGAGCTAATCTCTTGAGTCATGCTGTTGCCAAGGATACCCATAGCCCCGATAGCGACAACACCTATGATGATCCCCAGCATCGCAAGGCTTGAGCGCAGCATATGGATCCGGATGTTTCGTTTGGAGATCTCCCAGAATATCGTGCTCATGCTGCAATTCTCCCATCAACTATCCGGATTGTCCGGCTCGTGTAACTGGCAACGTTGGAGTCATGAGTCACCACGATGATGGTCGAACCTTTCCTGTTCAGTTCCGTCATGAGTTCCAAGATGTTTGCCCCGGTCTTCGAATCGAGATTTCCAGTCGGTTCATCGCATAACAGGATGTCCGGATCGTTAATAAGCGCCCGTGCAATTGCAACCCTCTGCTGCTGACCTCCCGATAGTTCAAGCGGCGTATGGGTATAGAGTCCTTCTTCGAGTTGCACAGAATGGAGTACTTCAATGGCTTTTTTTGGGTCAACACTTTTTTGTGATTTGAGCATTTGGGGGAAACTAACATTCTCGATGATGTTTAACAGCGGGAAAAGGTTGAAGTACTGGAAGATGAACCCGATGCGATCTCGTCTCAGGTTCGTGAGTTCGACATCGCTCATATCGCGCACACCAATCCCGCTCATGAAGATATCCCCGGTGGTCGGTGTGTCAAGGCACCCCATCAGGTTCAGCAGCGTTGACTTGCCGGAACCTGATGGCCCCATGATCGAGATGAACTCCCCGCGTTCCACTTCAAATGAGATGTGGTCAAGGGCAGTTACATCTCCGGCCTTGAGCGGGTAGATTTTAACCACATCGGAGAACTGGATGACCGGCAGCATGGCGCCCCTCCCTTACTGCTTCTTCCGCTTCTTCATGTAGAAATACCCGCCCACGCCAAGCACGATGATAATAACTACGACCAGTACCGGGAGTATGCTTGGCTGTGAGCCAGTCTGAGTTGTAGCCTGGGTCAGATCGATATTCTGGATGGAGGTGAGGATATTGCCGTCATTGTCTTTATAGGACTGCTGGAGGGGAACGCTTGTCGTACCGTCAGGAACGGTAAAGGTGACCTCAAAACTGCCGAAGTCGTCACGTTTGAGCGTACCTATAACGTAATTCCTATCGGGTTCCTGTGGCACAGCGGGAGAAAGCGATGTGACCGTGACACCATTTGCATTCGAAAGACCGGCATTGGTTACATCTCCGGTGACATCGTAGGTCCCGTTGTTGAATGCGATAACAATATGGCTCATCACTGGGTTAGCCCGCAGTTTGTCAGTCGTAAACTGGATCGGCAGAGTCGAGTTGACGGTGTGGGCATTATCCCCGTTATCGTAATCGACATTCATGAAGAGGTTAGTGGAGGAAACCGGTGTAACGGTAAAATTGACCAATGTACTGGTCCCGGCAGGCAGATTCCCAATGTACGTCTTTGCCGGTGTAAGGGTAACATCATTCCCGGTGGCTTCAAAGATGACATTTTTTACGTCATTGTCACGGGGGTTGGAGATCTGGACACTGATCGTCTCCTTTACCCCCAGGGTAAAAGCATCCGGCTGGTCAGCAATGGTCATGACAAGGGGCGTATTGTCCACCTTGACCGGCGTTTTTGAATACATGCCGTCGCCAGCGACGAAGCTTAACGAGAAGGATGGATAATAGGTGCCGGCAGATCTTTCGGTTCCGACAGAGAATACGAACGACCGGGTCTGGAGAGGCCCGATATTGACAGTGGTGTCATACGATCCGCTGGTGAGAAGGATTTCGTCATCACCAAAGGTCACATGGTTAACCATGACGCTCTGGTTTGCATTCCCGTTGGTGACATAAAACGTTGCCGTGGCGGTATCCCCGGTAAAGAGGATTGCCGGATCTATCGTATAGTTTGATACGTATACATTGTTTGCAGCCTGAATAGCATCGGTTATGGTGTCAGCACTTGCCGGAAGTACCAGAAATCCGATGGCTATGAGAAGGAACAGGAGCATCACATAGTTGGGATGTGAGCGGCAGGGGGAGGTTTTTCTCCTCTTTCCTGAATCAGCCGGTCTGCGATCTACGGTAAAATCCCGGGCATCCGGATAAGCTGAAGGATGTGTCACACTAAACATTCGTAATTCCTCAATTGAGTAGTAATAATTTTTACTACATTGTTTTTGTTAAGTTTACAGTACATCCTTAAAAAAGTATCGTGGAAGTAGTAAAATTTTTTACAACCCATCGGTTTTTTACAATCCACGGAGAATGAATATATAATGAGGACTATTCCGGCATCGCTTGTGAAAGCGCTCAACAATCTCGGGTTATCCAATTATGAGGCGAGTGTCTACGCCGCGCTGGTCCTGTACGATAATGCCGAGGCAAAAGAGATCATCGAGTTCCTCGAGATCTCAAAGCCGACCGTGTACGAGGCGCTGGATCACCTTGAGGAGATGGGACTTGCTGTCAAACGGATCACAAAACCGGCCCGGTACAGCGCCATCTCCCCGGATATGGCAATTGACCTTCTCATGGACAAACACCAGAAGGCAGCAGACCAGGCGCTCGAAGCACTCAGGGCCCTGGAGAAAGAGAAGGTACGCACCGATAAGGAGGATGCCCTCTGGACTATTTACGGGGACAAGAATATAGAGTATAAGATCCGGGAACTCTTCGGGAAGGCGAAACAGCAGATCAGCTGTATGATCGGGGAACGGTACGTTCCGTTCATCGAGAATATTAAAATCCGTGATGTATCCCTGCAGTTGATAGTGATCTCTGATAATCCGGAGCTTGAAGGAAGACTGAAAAAATTATTTCCGGGGGAAAAAACAACAATCCATGTTGTATCTTCAGAGCAATTCAAAGTCCCTCCACCATTTGCCCCACCGGAATTTGAGAAGATCCATGACCTGATGAAAGTGGAAAATGTTCTGGAACTGATCGTTGATGACGAAGAGCTTCTCATGGTTCCGCCATTTATTTCCGGCAGTGTTTCGGTCCTGAATACCAGAAACAAGGGATCGATCCTCCAGATGAAGATGATGAGCCAGCTCACCCAGAGACGATTTATAGATGGCGGGGAATTCACGTTTCCCCCACATCCAGTTTATAAGAAACAATAATCGTGATATCCGGAAAACTTTTTTTAAAATAAAAACATTCTGTTTTAATTCCAGATTGTGGATTTGTACCCTTTATGATTTCCAATTGCGGATTATATTTTTCTTTCTCATTTAAGGTTCAGTACTTCTCTAATTTTGGGGAGTATGGTACTTGTCAAAAATTAGAGAAGTACTGAGGTTATAAGTTGTTGATTTAATTGATGGAATGCTACCTTAATTGATAAGAATAAACGTGCCATAGCTCGGAAATCTATTTTTCTGCAGGGACCGGCAGGATTACCGTCGTGATACCGCTATATTGTAAGCGTCGCTGTACTGCAAATGCGGTCTCGTTATGAAGTAATCTCTGAAACGGATTTTCATGACGGAAAACCAGCTGCCCAGTAAAAAACGTAGAATTGGGAAACTCCTTTGAGATGTTTTTGCAGAGGGGTACTAACATGTCCACAACGTCGGTTCCGATATCCATCCGGTAATCTGAAGCGAAGCCTGATTCACGGGCAAGATCAACGTATTTCATGAGCGATATTCTCGTTGATTCTGCAAGTGCCGTCATTTCAGCTGAACCTTTGAATGTACCTGAATCTACTACAGCGATCGAAACAAAAATAAAGTTTTCGTACATACCGGGAAAATTTTTTGTTATGGAATAAAACGTATTTACTCCAAAACCGTGAAACCCGGAAACCATCTGAACAGCAGTCATTTTGTGGGGATTCACGGGTTCAGTGTTCTTACTGCCGGTAGCCGGAATAACTTCGAGCAGAGTATCTAATTTCCTTAACCCTTTTGTAATATTCTGGTAATGGTCATGGATCAGAAAGCAGAACGCAACGAGTATAGATGTGAGAAATAACGTGAACCAGCCACCCTCGCCAATCTTTTCATAGAGGGTAATTAGGAGAATAGTACTGCATAAAACGAACCCGATAATATGAATAGGTATATGCTTTTTCCAGTTCTTTTCAGTCGCTCGATTTTTATAAAAGAATCGTGCCATCCCGAATTGGGATAAAGAAAATGTGATAAATACATTAATTGCATACATGGTGACGAGAAATACGATAGACCCGTGCGAAAAGATCATGAGTAATAGTGCTGATCCACCCATCAGGAGGATCCCATTTGTCATGGTGAGCCGCTCAGACAAAAGGGAAAACGATCGAGGAAGCCACGAATCGTTTGCCATGTTTGCCATGACCCGTGGACCATCAATAAACCCAGTCTGGGCCGCCACAAAAAGGAGGGCACTCTCTGAAAGAATGGTGACCAAGGTGATAACGCCTCCAAAAGGCAGGCCCCCAAATATATTTGCCGCCAGTACTGCATTGAGGGTCTGTCCCTGAACAGGGTGAATATTCCATAGGAGATAGCAGAGGAAGAGTCCGCCAGAAAGGATGGCAAGTGAAATCGCCATGTATCCCATAGTCCGCTTTCCGGTTTTTTCTCTGGGCTCGCGCATAATCTGCATCCCGTTTGCAACTGCTTCGATACCTGTATATGTACCTCCACCAAGTGAATATGCCCTGAAGAAAATAGCCAGAACTCCTATCATACCAACGGCTGCCAGATCGTGGGAAAGTCCGTTCTGGAATCCATCAGCAACCACACCGATTTGAGGAGCATGAGCAAAAATCCCGTAGCCAAGGAGCAATCCATGGGCTACGATGAACACAAGAAATACAGGGGCTAGAGTCATTACTGACTCTTTGACCCCCCGTAGGTTCAGTACAATGAGCACAACAACGAACAAGCAGGCTACCACTAATTTAAACGGCTGGTACGAATAGGGTAAAAAAGAGAAGATTGCGTCAGCACATGCTGCAATGGAAACAGTGATGGTCAGCATGTAATCGATGAGAAGTGCACTTCCTGATATGACACCAGCACGCTGACTGATTGTATGAGTGGCGACAATATATCCTCCACCTCCTCCAGGGTAATGTTCGATGATGCGGGTGTAGGCATATGAGATAATAAATACAGTTACTGCGGTGCCCAATGCGAGGAAAATTGCAAGATAGGTATGTCCACCAAGTGCAATGAACGCTTCAGGTGGTCCGTAGGATGATGACGAGACACCATCGGCTCCCAGCCCGATCCAGGCAAGAACAGGGATTAAGGCAATCTTATGAAATATATGAGGATCTTCGATGTTTTTCTTAGCGCCAATAATGGTTCTACGTGCCCCATCCCGAATATCCTCCCAATTCCATGATTCCTTGAGTTTCAAGGTATCTTCCACTGACAGCTGCACATGTCATTTCTAATATAATCAGGATTCATCGGAGGTCTTGGGAAAAATTCAAAGAATTGATATTTAAAATCCACCAAGAGTTTTGTATTGATAGTGCAATTAAATTTTCTTATATTTTATTTTTATTTTTTTTTTCGTTCTGTTGCATCTGCAGGACGGTTAAAAAATTAATGTTGAAATGTTCTAATGATGCCATTTCTGTTAAGTCCCGTCAATGCAACAGCACCCAATTTCCTTCTTTTTATAGATTAGATGGTTCTGACGGATCGCAATTGGATATGTTTTGGGGTGCAAAATTAAAAGTCGGGATAGAGCAAGATATCGATAGTGAAACACGATTGTGATTTTTTATGAACTATACTATAAATGATGTTGCTGTCTGGACTATCATACTCATAATTACATACGCATTTTTCCGATGCATTTTAAGAGCACGCGATTGGTGGAGGGACAGAATGGGACACGATTCGTTGGAGCGTTGGCGGAAGAAGAGACAATGAGAATTGTCTATTAGTATTGGCATCTCTTAAAAAAATTTTATTGAGAATTTTTTTGCAGCTTCAGAAACTATCGCCGTAACCATCAGACTAATACTACAAATTAAGAGTAAATAGCTGAATTGATACACAAACATGAATAATATACCAAGCAATCCTAGCAGTCCAAAAGCAACGTTAGTAAGATCAAACACCATAACCCTCCGCAACTCTTGTATTTGTAAATATATGGTGATTCATATAAACCGTTTCTAGTTCGGCATCAAGTTTTTTACATAAAATTTTGACTCACGCCTAAGCCGCACGAAGTAAAATATCCTCCTTTTTTTTCTTTTACGACACTTCGTTAGATTCTTTTTAAAATCCTGAGGAATTCATGTTGTCGTTATTGTCGAATACCGGAGGTTACAAGGATATGACCCAAAAATAGCCGTCTCAGTGCTTGGCCTTCCAATCCTGCCTGTTCAAACATATTTCGTACCTCATTCTGATTACGAAGTTGGCCGTGACCGCGATGAACAAATCTTAAAAAGAATGGGAGAGGTGCTATATCAGCGAGAAAGAATTGACCCCCGGGACGTAAGACACGCCGTATCTCACGTATCCCCTGTAATTGGTCCGACCAATGATGAAAAGAAGTAGTACTGAAAACGAGATCAACGGACATATCCGGTAAAGGGATCGATTCTGCAGGACTAACGATAAACGTGGAATCCCGCATCATTTGTCGGGCCTTTTTTACCATCCCTTCCGCCGGATCTACACCAGTCAGCCGTGCTTGAGGCCAGCGTTCCCTCGCCTTTCGCAACAGTCTCCCGGTTCCGCATCCGACATCCACGATATCTTTGGGAGTAAATTCCCTATTGACTGAGTTAAGAACTTCTTTATGGATGCGATCGAAATACAAGTGCTGTAGCCATGAATCCTCATAAGTGCCTGACCAGATATTAAATTTCTTAACATCATCGTTGATGTTCATATCCCTTGACCTCACGTTAGTTGTCCATAATCGATTACTCTACCCGAAATTTAATTTCCCATTATATATGCTTTGGAGTGCATAAGATGAAAGTGTTATTTTCTTCATTGATGCCCCGTTCCTGTGACTTATTTTATATGAGCCCAGAATATAAAAAAATTGAAATCTTTAATCACATAAACAATTTAATACTGGGAATAAAATGACAGATCCGACTTTAATAAAATCATTCGGAAAATCAGTGAGAGAATTCTGGCACGCCCTTCTTCTTATCATTCCAATAACTTTCAGCTATTTCTTGTTCATGATAAAAAATCGGGCACTGCCTCCGGAGAAGAAATCTGAATTATTCTGGAACATGGGCGCCAAGAATATGGATAACTATGGAGAGAATGAGGGGCTCAAAAAGTTGGAGAGGATTAGAACTGAAAAATTGAAAAAATACCTGACTGGCAAAAGCAATGTGCTTGATTATGGGTGTGGGACAGGGACAATAGCCGTACAATTCTCCAATCTTGTAACAAGGATGCAGGGTATTGATTATGCAGCAGGCATGATAGAGGCAGCACAAAGAAAAGCAGCGGTGAACAGGATTGAAAATGCTAGTTTCATAAAAACAACTATCTTTGATGAACGGTTGGATAAGGGATCCTATGATGTAGTTATTGCCTGGGGTATCCTGCATCTTGTTGACGATCGTAAGCACGTTATCGACAGGATATATGAATTATTAAAACCGGGCGGACTCCTTCTTTCCGCAACAGAATGTCTCGGAGAGAAGAAGACATCGATTACATCGTTTCTTGCTCTTCTGATGAAGATCGGAATATTCCCGATAATGCTGAAGTATTTTTCTATTACTGAACTGGAAAGCACAATAACCGGTGCCCACTTTCAGATCATCGAGAAAGTGACAATGGCAGATAATCCAGTGTCCTGCTTCATAGCAGCTAAGAAACTGCAACAATAACGGAAAAAATTACTTCCTATGTTAGGAAATGTTCCGATGTCCGGAATTGAATTTTTAAAAATAGAGTTTATTTTTTCAATCGCCTTTTGCACTTTAAAAATGACATCTGCCGAAATGTAGTGCAAATTGTGAGCAGGTTCGCTCGTTCTCCCTCTACCTGCTGGGTTGCACAGATTGCAAAGTGAGCTTATCCTTTTGGCGTCTTCCGGTACACCATGCCTTGGAAGATCGCAATTTTCTCCCCGTCATCGTTTTTGACTGTCACTGTGTATGTGGCGATCCGCGGATTAAGCGAGAATTCTTCGGCTTCAGCATACAGAGTGCCGTCAGTGACTGATTTTACATAAGAGATGTGGGCGTTGATAGCCGCAGCAGGTATCCTGTGGGAGTTAGATGCAAGTGCGAACGCGGTGTCGGCTAGGGTGAAGATTGCCCCGCCGTGCACGGTTCCATGACTGTTCTTGTGCCAGCCGGCAATTCGCATCCGGACCTTTGATTTGCCGGGTGAGACTTCCATCAGCTCTATGCCGGCTTTCTGTGCCCAAGTATCGTTTGCAAAGAACGAGTCGTCTGCATCCATAAATATTATCACTAAAATTACATTAGGGCAATACAACAAATAAGATTGCGGATTGCATAGTTGCCAAGATTATATTCTATAGATTACCCCCATAATGACCGAAAACGTGGTAAGGTACCATTTCTATGTGGCAATACTAGAAGTCTCAGGGTTTTTTGTGATGCGAGCAACAGTATTGTAATTGATCGGCAGCATCAATACCCAGCAGGGTACTACTGCCAGCAAATAGCCTTCCCTGATTGCATAGGTAACAATTCAGAATAGCGCCGTTCTTCATTGATTTATTAAATTCTGCTGTTATCGACATAACTATTGGTATCTTATCATTTTTTTAACAGAAAGTATATTACTATTGAATTAATAGCAAGACCAGTAAAGGAGTTGAATTTCCTGCGGGTGTGGCCGGCCCAGAGGTTATGGTTACAATGCAACCCAGACCCATTGACAATAAGAAAGATATTCTCATTTATCCAGAGGGATTTTTCAACACCCGTCTTTTTTTAATAATCTGTGTCGGGTTCTTTTTTATTACAAGTATTGCCGTGCCGGCAGCTGCAGCTAATTCCACTGTCACTACAACGACAACAACTGTACCGGTCACAACAAACACAGTAATAGCACCGGTATTAACAGTTGCGCGTTTTACTGGAACTCCGACATCCGGTTCCGCCCCTCTTACAGTTCAGTTTACAGATACTTCCACCAATTCTCCCACATCATGGTCATGGGATTTCGGTGATGGGAATACCAGCACAGCACAGAACCCCATACATACGTATTCGACGGTGGGAAATTATACCGTGGCACTCACCGCAACCAGTACGGATGGCGGCAGCAACACTGCCATCCAGACCCGGTACATCACCGTAAATAACGCACCGGTTGCTTCATTTTATGGATCAGAGACGTCCGGTACTGCCCCGTTCATTGTTCAGTTTACGGACACTTCAACCAACTCTCCAACATCCTGGTCGTGGAATTTTGGTGATAATGAGACGAGTGCTGAACAAAACCCTTCGCATACCTACACTAAACCTGGTACGTATTCTGTATCACTGATCGCTAGGAACTCTGTGGGAATCAACCAGTCGGTACAGTCTGATTACATTACTGTGAGCACCCTCCCGTTCGCTGAAGTGATGATGACAACCACCGCCAAACCGACTCCAGTACCCACATTCCCAACCGTTTCATTTAGTGGGACGCCCACGACCGGAACTGCCCCTCTTACCGTACAATTCACCATAACGACATCCGGGAGGCCAGCCTCATGGTCATGGGATTTCGGTGACGGAGGTACCAGTACGGAACGTAATCCTTCCTATACGTACGTAATTCCCGGTACCTATACGGTAATTCTGACTGCGAACTATCCGGCGGGGAGTAAACCGGTAACAAAGTCGTCTTATATCACCGTGAATGGGGGATCAGGCTCTGCCAGTTCTCCGATTTCCCCCCTCGTTCCAATAGGAGCGATCGGGATTATAGCGATGGTCTCCCACCTATTATTTGGCACAAAACGGTATTGAGTGGAACAACCTGCCCTTTTTATTTTTATTTCGAAGAAAAATTGCCAAAATATCGTGCCCCATTGATGTATCCAGACATTATGAAAAATTTCTGGTGCACCAAGAAAAATTCAGTGAAAGATTTGATCGAAAAGAGAATAGATTTTAATCCTGCACTTCTGCCATGCCTCAAGACTGAATGTGAACTATGGGATAATAGTGAATGCTTCCATATCCGCAAAGCAGGTCAGGAAATTCACTGGAGCCCGAAAAGATAGTCTAAAAAATCTTACTTTTCATTTCCCATCTTTTCCAGGACCCTGTTCCTGTTCATCTCTGCTTCAACATGTGACGGATAAATCTGGAGAACTTTATCAAATTTAGAAATCGCCTCCGGAAATCTCCCAAGCTTTTCATAGCAGCGTCCCATTTCACAAAAAGCTGGACTAAATTGCGGTGCTAACATAACCGCATTACCGAGATATTTAAGGGCTTGTTCATGATCTCCTTTACCCGATATTTCAATTGCCTTCCGGTAGAGAGTTATTGCCTCCATTGGGATCCGATGAAAGTAATTCATTTTTTTCACACTATCTTCCAAATTGCTTCCGTCCTGAATAAATGGAATCTCCAGAGTGAATTCCGAACACTGAAATCCTCTCGTAGCACGGGATAATATACTAATGACAAAATAAATGTTCCGCAATGCAACGGTGCCTTGCCAGATTTTATTATTTTTCAAGGAACAGGTTATCGATTACGGAAGATCCGGACATCCTGACAGAGACATCACACCTTTAAGGATCTTCCACTTATTTGAAGGACTGAGAAAACATGAACAAGATAGTACCTTGTCCAAATAAAGGATGTAGAGGCGGTAAAGTTCATTATTTTATCGGCTTTGATATTATTTGGGATGATTGCCCGATTTGCGACGGATGGGGGTCCGTCAAAAGAGATGTTCCTGATAATGTAATTGAAAATCCACATTGAAAATAGTAAGATGCAACTATCTGTTCATTATTTTCAGACAAGGCAAATTCTCTCGAAGAATGTCAAACCGTATCTGTAATATATCCTTTTAAATTTACGTAACTAGATGAAGTCTACTTAGGAATTTAAACTCATATTCGCGTTCTGTTGGCAGATCTCTTGGTGGGGGTACCAATGCTTATATGGTCAAAGATTGACGTGGTCAATTGAGGGAGATCCTACCAAGGTTGATCTTCGGAACAACAAATCCTTCATCGGATCTTCCCGTCCTACTTTTCCGTGCTCACCTTATCCTATGAATAATGAGCTCCGCCATGCGTTTCTATTGGCACAAGGCATAAAACATCACTCAAACAATACACAAAGGTATGTTTGAAGATTTAACCAAACAGGAAACTGTAAAATGAGCATATACCATTTTTGTACAAATTGTGAACACATCAAAACCAAGATGGTCCCGGGACCCTATGTAACGATGGTTAAAGAAGTGTCATGCCCAGCTCGATTCAACCCGAGAGAGGGGAAGTGGATTCCCGTGGATGGTGTGAATCCGCACGAATGTCCACGGAATGACAATTTCATGCAAATTGAGAAACAGAGATCCGACAGTAGATTTCGATGAATGTGTAAGAGAAACTAAATTATCGATTTCACCCTTTTTTCAAAAAAATTCATAGAGTATTTATTATTAGAATAATTTCCAGGAATTTCCGCGACTTGCCCTGATGGTATTCACAATATTGCTTGCCTGAACCTGACCGTCAATCCCGGAACCGGTTGACACCATGACAATTTTACCTGCCCTCTGCTTAAGCTTGTTTGCGAATTCCTGAGAAAGTGGTTGCGCGGCTATCGTTTTATTGTCCAGAACAATGCTAACAGGGTGCTCATCCGGATTCTCTGTTGCACCGGAATCAATTATGGCCTGTCGGAATGCGATCGCTCCCTCATCATTAAAGGTGAATGTGATACTCCAGGAGCCATCCGTAAAATATTGCTGAGGATCCGATGCACTCTGTATCCCCTCAGTCCCTATGATTTTACTGCCCATCGGCGAACCGGTATGCCCCTTTTGGTACTCTTATCTCTAACTGTGCTCCTTTTCCCGGAACTCCGGTCTCTTTAATAAAGATTCCCGTCAGGGAGAGGATCTCCCGGACAAGGAACATCCCGAGTCCGGTATTTTTCCCAAACCCACGCTCAAAGATCCGCTCTTTCTCATTCTCAGCGATGCCAATCCCGTTGTCTTCCCACACAACAACCAGATCTTCACCTGACTGGTGGGATGATACCTGGATTTCAGTAACCCGCTGACCATGCCGGATTGAGTTGTCAAGGAGGTTGAAAAAGACCTTTTCGAGCATCGGGTCTGCAAATACTAACACGCCCTGCACATCCGAGCTCAGGGAAATCTTTGCCGGGACATGTAAGTGGGGCATGATCGTATCCAGGTCTATCCACTGTGGTTCTTGAGTGCCGAGATTCTGGTAGACCCGGGTGAATTCGATCTGGGACCGGATTGTTGTTGTGGCGGATTCCATTTTCTTCAAAAGATCGACAAGCGCAGGATCTTTGAATCTTTTTTCTGCGATTTTAAGGAACCCGAGAATAACCGAAATCTTGTTAAGGATATCATGCCGGGTAATGCCGGAGAGCAGGTTGAGCTGGCGGTTCGCCAGACGGAGGGCATCTTCCGCTCTCCTACGTTCGGTGATGTCAACAGCCACTCCGTGGAATCCCTTCAGCTTCCCGTCAGTGCCGGTCATTCGTGCCGGGCGGACCTCAAGTATCATGTAATGCCCATTGCGATGGCGGGCGTGCATTTCGAGAGGTGAGAGAGAGCCTACTGAGGAAACATCGCGTGTCAGTTCCTGCATCGCTAAAGACTTTCCCTGCTCCATGACCAGATCTGTTATCGACCTTCCGATGATTTCTTCTGGCGTGTAGCCCATGATCGTTTGAATCATGGGACTCACGTACAGGAATTTCCCCTGCAGGTCGATCTCCCAGATCATATCCGGCGAGGTTTCGACGATAGACCGGAACTTCTCCTCGTTCTCCAAAAGTGCCCGTTCGGCTTTCCTGTGTTCGGTGACGTCAGTCAGCACATTGAGGATTGCAGGAGAGCCGTTAAATTCAATGACAGAACCACGGATAAGGACCATCCGGCGTCCACCTACCCGAGGCAAAATCTCAATCTCATACGGATGATCTCGACCGGTTTTTATCCGCTCACTGATTGAAGCAGCAACACGCGAATGGTAATCGGGAGCTATATAATCAAAAATGGGTTTATTCAGAACTTCCTCCGGCCTTATCCCCAAGGTGGATATCATGGCGGGATTTACATACTGGATGAGTCCGTCCCGATGCACAAGTACGAGGTCAGGTAAGTTATCAAGTACGGTGCGGAAGTTCTTCTGGCTCTCCTTGAGAGATTCTTCTGCCTTCTTCTGTTCAGTGATATCGATATAGAAGTTCAGCGTCGCTGGACGGTTATTCCACAATATCCCAATCGCTTTTACATCAAGCCATCTGACAGATCCGGATTTTGTAATAATACGGAGAATATAAGGATCCTTGATCTGTAACCCTTCAGTTATTTTCACGTTATAAGAATATACATTTTCGAGATCATCGGGATAGATAAACGTCCTGATTGGTAGATCCAGCATTTCTTCCCGGGTATAACCACTTATTTCTGTAGCTTTTTTGTTGATGAGAACAAACTTTTTGTTTTGGACTACGCCAATTGCAACACTTGCTTTTTCGATGAGAAAACGGTACCGTTCTTCGCTTTCCCGCAGTGCCTCTTCCGTCTTAATGCGGTCAGTAATATCCCAACCCGCAGACTGGTATTCGATAACAATTCCTGAGTTATTGAAGATCGCACGGTCGTTCCACCGCTGCCAGCGGATCTCACCACCGGGCATAATTATCCGGTGTTCAATACTGTCCACGGGATTTGCAGGGGTCAGCAATGCAAAATGAAAGTTCACTTTTTCCTGGTCCTCTACGGGTATATCCGGAATAAAGATATGCCCAATAATCTCTTCCCGTGATTTCCCGAAATACCGGCAGTAGGCTTCATTGACGAAAACGTGCGTTCCATCGGGAAGGAAGCGTGAAATGAGCTCGGTCTGGACCTCAACAACATTCCGGTACCGTGCCTCGCTCTGTCGTAATTTCTGTTCATTTTCCGCCAGTTCCCGGTACTGTCGTCGCAGCTCTCCATCCGTTGCGGTGATTTGTTCATAGGCTGCCCGTAACTCCGATTCTGCCTGCTTTCGTTTGGTGATGTCGCGGAAAATGATTAACGCCCCATTCTTCCCTTCGTACCGAAATGGTACCGCGGCCACTTCGACATCAATAGAGGTACCATCCATCTTCACGTATATCTCGTCTATCAGTTCAACGGGTTTGAGTTCAACGGTGAGATTCCTGACACGCTGATTGATCAGCTCATGGAACGAAGGGTGTATGCGGTCATAGGCATTGGTCCCGAGCAGTTCTTCCTGAGAAGATGCACCGAAAAGGTGAACCGCTGCTGTGTTAAGATAAACGAACCGATTGTTTGTCTGGATATATATTGCGTCTGGAGCATTCTCAACAAGGGTGCGGAAATTTTCTTCAGACGATCGAAGTGCTTCCTCCGCCCGTTTTCTTTCGGTGACATCCACATGGACACTTAGCAGCCTCGACTTCCCTTCGTACTGGAAGGCGGTGGTGGAAGTGTCGATCCAACGCTCCTCGCCATCTTTCTTGACAATCTTAACCTCATAATGGGAAGGGACGATCTCCCCCTGCTGCCTCCGTAGCCCCCTGTCTCTGACTAAATCCCTGAAATCCGGATGGACAAATGACCAGAAATCCATTTTCAATAGCTCGTCCCTGCTGTAGCCAGATAGTGCCTCCCCTGCAGGGTTGACATAGAGGATCTTCTTATCGAAGACAAATATACTGACTACGCTCATTTCGGCAAGCGTACGGAACTTCTCTTCGCTTTCCCGCAGTGCCAGCTCCATTTTCATCCTTTCCGTTAGATCAAAAAGGGTCGCGATGGTCTTCTTGGTACCGGGAATTATGCCTACGGAAAGGAGAATGTTCCGTATTTCGCCTTGCTTGGTTATAAGCCGGAATTCGTATTGTTCAGGCGGCCGCTCTCCAGCTTTCCGGCGTTCCTGATGGAATTCAACCATCCGATCAAGGTCTTCTTTGACTACAAATTCGGTCCATTTCCGGATTCCCTCAATCTCCTGACGGTTGTAACCGGTGAGCATTTCGAAGGTGTTGTTGACCATGGAAATTGTCGTGTCCTCTTCAACCTGGATCGTTGCACTTCCGGTATGCTCAAAGATCGTACGGTACGCCTTCTCTGATTCACTCAGTGCTTTTTCGTTTTTCCTGAGGGCGTCATAATGCCCGCGGAGCTCTTCTTCTGTCGCCGTGATTTGCTGATATGCAGCCCTGAGCTCTTCTTCGGCCCTCCTGCGTTCCATCGCAACCTTAATATCGTGATCCAGCTCGGCAAACTGTGCTGTCGGATCTCCGCCTTTCTGGAGATAGAAATCGGCCCCTTCGTTTAATGCCTGGATGACAACTTCTTCACGCCCACGTCCGGTGAAAAGAATAAACGGGATGGTACTTCCCGATAACCTTATCTTCTTTAAAAATTCGATACCATCCATCCCCGGCATCTGATAATCGGATACGATGGCGTCGTAGAATCTGGTCTTGATCTTTTCAATCGCCTCAATTGCTGAAACAGCAGTATCGACGTTAAGATCCCCTTTTTCCTCAAGAAAGAGTTTGCCGATTTCGAGTAAACCTACTTCATCATCAACATATAGGATTGAATGCATGGGGCACCCTTTTGGTAAATAATATTCAGAAATTTATAGTCGATATGTGATAAATAATTCCATATTATCGTCTTTTCCGGCGCAATGTTATCGTAAAAATGGGAGATATTGTAATATGCGGTTTTTGTTGCGATTAAAAATGACTCGATAAATTTTTGATTAGATTTTTTTGTTAGTTCAATAGATTTGCTCAAGTTATTCGAAATCCACTCTATTTTAGTATTTGAGATAAATGGGACATTCATTGTGATGGTTTTAGCTCGGTGAGGATTGAATATCATTGAGGAGACTTTGAGAACTATTCACCTGATTCTGTGTAGCAACTAATATTCTTGCAGAGACAATAATCGAAAGCTTGGGATCCAGTTTCATCGCCTCTTGATAGCTTTCAACAGCGTTTTTATAGGATTCCATGGACTCGAGTTGATCATTTGATCCTGCCTTATAATTCGGGGAGTCTGGTTGATTTGAAAGGTTCTTCGCAGCGGCGTGAAGCTTCTGGGTCTCATCGATGGACATGAGAAGCTGGGCATCTCCTTTCTTAAACCATACATTTGCATTCCCGGGATCTATTTTAAGCGCTTTATCATAATATCCAACCGCTCCCTTTAAATCTCCCTGCTGCATGAGGACGTCCCCCAACCTTACCAAGGCTACGGTATCATTTCCATTTTGGGATAGTATTTGGGTATACACGTTATTTGCATCGATGATTCTTCCACTTTTTAAAAGAGCTTCTGCTTTCTTCTTCAGTATCGCGGGATCGTCAGAGTTCATTTGGAGAGCGTTATCATAAAACGGAACGGCAATCTCTGATTGATTTAAAATACTGAAAGTATCACCGAGCATAACATCGGAAGTCTTTATCATTTCATTCGCAGTAACCGTGGGTGCAATTGCTGGGAGGATTATGAAAACTCCAATTGCGAGAAGACAAATGGAAAAGATTATGATCCAATACTTCATTTCGACTCAACGTAATAATTTATTCTCTGTCTCACGATACAAAACAATTATTAAGAATTTTATATCTATAATAATGCTGGTGTCTCATCCAGAATCATTTGACACCAGATTTTTCATCTCAATTGAGAATGGGGTAGTGCGGAGTGATATCATCTGATTAAGCATCTTCAATTTTAGTCCCGAATACCTTATGCCAATGAATCCCTTTTCGATCCAATTTTTTTATTGAATTTTTCTTACGGCACCAGTCCGTGATCATGATCTCCGGTTTTTGACATTGTCCTTCGAGGGTTCGTGGCAATGACGGAGTGAAACGGGTTATACAATGCGCTGGTTACCTGCCAAACTTTATTATTCACTCAGGATAGATATCGTGTACGGAAGATCCGAAATCAGGACAGAGACACATTGTATCGGGTCTTCCCCCCCCCTTATGGCCAGGTTCATGATACTTCATGATCCCGGATGAATTGCGAGCCTCGCCATGTGTTTCTACTGGTGGTTATCTGATAAATGAAAAAAAGTAGAATCTCTAGTTGCCCTTGTTGTTCGGGGGCTAAGATACGTGCATGTTTTCAAGTTATTCAATTCATAAAATACTAGTGCTCCCGGTAAATTATATTGGGATCCTTTTATTAAATATACAATTAAAGGAAAAGCAGGGATTTTGTAAATCGTGTTATACATTTCACCACTTAATTCAGTCAGTTACAGAACTCCAGAATCCAGCCGGTTCCGGGTGATCCAATGAACCTAAGAAACAAGACCCTTCTTGCAATCGGCATTACATTTACCTGTTTTTTTGTCTTCATGACTGTGATAATCCTGCCGATGACCCTCAGCGAGCTGGGTCGGCTTGAATACCAGGATAGCCTGCAAGGAGTTCTTCAGACAAAAGCAGTCATTGACACGGAAATGACCTCGCTGCAGATAACAGCACACGACTGGTCCTGGTGGGACGACATGGACCAATACGTGCAGGGTCGAAATCCTGAATTTGCAACAGCGAATTTAGACCCAGAAAGCATAGCAACTCTCCACGTCAACCTTGTTGTAATAACCGATAAAAACGGGGATGTTGTCTTCAGCAGGCTCCTGTCTCCGGATTTCAAGACCGAAGCACCGGTTTCCGATGCCACACTCCACCTTGTCTTAGGCAATCCTTCTGTCACGAATCTGTCCGGGCCTGCTGAAGGGGTTTCCGGTATCCTCCTCGTCCCTGAAGGCCCGATGATCCTGACCTCATCGCACATCCTGCCTAGCTCCAAGGAAGGCTCTCCGGATGGCGCATTTATTATCGGGCGATACCTGCAATCCGGCGTATTATCAAAGGTGTCCGAAGTGACAAGCAGCCCGGTGAATGTATACACAGACACTGATACTACTCTCGTCCAAATGGAACAGGCAGCACTCTCAGAGCAGTCAGGAGATAGTACAATCTTTGTTGTCCCTCATAATGAGAGCACGATTTCCGGGGTTATTTCCTTAACCGATTTCAATGGGAAGAAGGTTCTTGTTGTAACCGAACTGCCTCGCGATGTGTACCATTCTGGACTTGCGATCATCTACCAGTTTTTCATTCTGTTCTGTCTGTCAGCTATTGTTGTGGCTGTCGTCGTTTCTTGGGTCATGGATCGCACTGTGCTTCAACCGTTGGCACGACTCAGCGCCGGGATACAGGATTATGAAAAAAACGCTGACAATATACAGGTTCCGGTCCTGATGAGTAATGACGAATTTGCCCAGTTGGAAAAAACCATCATCACCTCCAATAAAAAACTGACAGAGAGTGAAAAACGGTTCCGTGACCTGGCAGAGCAGTTCCCTGAAATGATATCTGAAGCTGATATACATGGAGTACCCACATTCATCAACCGATACACCTACGAGGTTCTCGGATATTCAGAAGAGGATTTTCGGAAAGGTTTCACCCTCTTTGACTTGGTTGTCTCGGAAGATCAACAAAGGATACGACAGAATTTTGCAAAACTATTGAATGGTGAAACCCTGCGGGGGAATGAATACACTGCCTTGAAAAAGGACGGCACTCGGTTCCCGGTGATCCTTTATTCAGCACCGATTGTCTCCCATGGAAAAATTACCGGCATCCGGGTGTTTGCAGGAGACATCACCGAGCAGAAACGTGCGGACGCAGCGTTGCAGCAGGCAACTAGAAAACTCAGCTTGTTAAACCAGATAACCTTCAATGATATCCAGAATGTCATTTTCACGCTCGGAGGATACACGACACTCGCCAAATCGAACCCGACTGACGAAAAACTTGGAGAATATCTTGAAAAAGAGAAAGAGCTGGTCCGGAAAATAACCCTATCATTAAAATTTGCCCAGAGTTACCAGGATATAGGGAAAAAACCGGCCAGATGGCAGAATGTTTTGCAATCCTTTCTCTATGCAATATCACACTTGGATTTTCCAATAATATCAAGGAAACTCGACGTTGATAATCTTGAGATTTATGCCGATCCGCTCCTTGAGAGTGTTTTTTTCATTCTCGCGGAGAACGTGATTCGCCATGGAAAGACTGCTACGGAGATCTCTTTCAGGTATCACGAGTCCGGTGGGGATCTTATCCTCGTCTTTGAAGATAACGGACCGGGAATAGCCCCCGACAGGAAGGAAAAAATTTTTGAGAGGGATTACAAGGAAAGAGGAGGCCCGAACCTTTTCCTTGCAAGGGAGATCCTTTCCATTACGGGCGTCACCATCCGCGAAACCGGTGAGCCGGGAAAAGGGGCACGATTCGAGATGACAGTCCCAAAAGGGGCATGGCGTATGGGAGAAGCGAACAGAAAGGGTGACTGATGAAACGTACTCGGTGTCAGAAAATATTTCCGCCCTAAAATGTTATTGATACAAAGTCCCATTTAATTCTGATTAAAAATATCCGCGTGAATTATCTCGGAAGTTGTTACTGCATCCGAAGTTATCTATCAAATTTTATCATTATTGACATAACTCTTGATATCTTATCATTTTTTAACAAGATGGTATATTATGACTGAAATGATAGCAAGATGTGTAAAGGAGTTAAATGATGATAAAAAAATTAACTTCAAAAAGAGTAATAGAGCACGATTTACTCCTGTATGATCCAGAGATCAACGAGATGTTGAGAAATATTATTGCTATAATTAAAAACCGTGGAAACCAAGTCCACAGGAGTTCGTGTCTGTGGCGAGACCTTGCCTTAAAAAGGATTACTTGGTTTGAGTTTTTGTCTCATATTTCATTGCCATTGCCAGTTCAGACGTAGCCATTAACCTTTTTTGAACAGTCCACAAACAATGCATAACCAACCACATGGTACGAAAGGAGAACCAATGCGTTTGTATACTCGCTGCATTTTTAGCTCCACATTTTGGATGATCACAGAAAGGATGTTTGATATCTGGCATAATTACAACTTACCAACCAATAAATTTAATCGGACAAAGAATAAAGGAGATTCAGGGACGGGAAAATATTAGCCAAAACTTATACTTCACGTTTAAGTATAATCTATTGGCTTAAACAACACCCGTCCTTTTATCCGGGTGAGATCGCACCTGGGCAACAAAAAAAAGGAGGTAGACATATGGTACGACGTTTTCACAGATCAATCTATGATGAACTCGACGATCTCAAAGCATCCATGGACTACCTGTTCCAGCTTGCTTTTGAACCAATGGACAATCCGCTGTTGCCACAAGGAGAACAACCCGACATCGTGTGCCTGTCCCCCCATAACCTGAACGCGGAAGTCACGGAGCACGATGATGAAGTGATAGTGACGGTGGATATGATCCCGGGTTGCGAAAATTCAAAAATATCCGTTGACCTGGTCAGTCCTGATACTCTGAAGATCACCAGCGAACGGGAAGAAGAAAAAACGGGGGATACTGACCGGATATCTTTTTCCCTGCACCATATCATCCCGCTTCCGGACAACGTCATGACGCACGGCGCGAAATCCACGTATAAAAACGGCGTGCTCGACATCCATCTCAGGAAAGTCCTGCCGGAAAAAAGGCAGATCAATTCCCGTTAATCTTTTTTTTACCTTCCATCAGGCTTGGAAAAACAGTACCTGAGACGTATCCACCATCCGGACCTGGTATCCCTGTCGATCAACCCGGACCTTCTCTCTGCCGTTCATTGAAGAAAAAAAGGCACAGCTCCCCTCACCAGGAAGCAGGAAATCCCCTTCCCCGGTGTCCCCCGTCTTCTCCGGTTTCCGACCGAAAACACTATTTCCCCGGACACTCTTGTAGCATATCGTGACTTTCAACTTTTATGCACGGTCCGATGCAGGTCTGCGCGATATCAATGAGGACAGTTACTGTGCCGAACGCATCGGCGATTACTACGTCTTTGCCGTGGCTGATGGTCTTGGCGGGCATGCGGCAGGGGAGGTGGCGAGCGCAATAGCCATCGAATGCCTGAGGAACGCGTTCAAGCTCAATGGCGGCGATCCGAAACATGCATTGCAGGAAGCCGTGTCCGAAGCGGATAAACGAATCCTCGTCCACGGGGAAAAATTCCCGGATTCACGCGGGATGGCAACGACTTTCATCGCGGCCGCCGTGGACGATGAACTCAACTGCACGGTCATAAATGTTGGCGATTCCCGCGCTCATTTCATCACTCCTGACGATATAACCACAACAAAAGACCATTCATTGGTGAACCAACTTGTGGAAACGGGTGAGATACAGCCGGAGGACACATGGAAACACCCGCTGGCGAACGTATTGTGCCAGGCAATCGGCGATCCGGAGGTTGCTGTAAAACCCGATTTTTACGAGCTCAACCTCCGGAATGCCTTCCTCCTCCTGTCGTCAGATGGCCTCCATGATTTTGTCAGGAAGGAAACGATCCGGGAAGTCGTGGTATCGAACCGTGACGAGGTGCAGAAGTCATGCGAAGACCTGGTAACAATGGCACTTGAAGCCGGTTCAGATGATAATATCACCGTAGTACTTGCTCACGGGGAACTATAGACATCCGATCGCTGTAACGGCACGATCTTCCGGCAGGTCCGGGTGATGTCCATGCCACGGGCACACTATTCCTTTGGTACCCGCATGCCGACCTGAGATCTCTCCCCTCTTCACACTCCCATCTTCGCAGGCAGTTCCCTGGCCCAGGCTGCAATCGCGGTCCAGTCCCGGAAGTCGCCGACCGGGGACTTCACCTTTTGCGTTATCCATTTCTGGAACCACGAGAGCTTTGCCGGGTCCAGCCTGCCGGCAAAGATTGTCATGGCAACAGGAGTCAGGGGTTCAAGAGTCTTCTGCAGTTTTTTCATCGCGTTCTCTTTATCAGCTGGATCTTTTCCCAACGGGGCCAGACCAACGGCAAACGCAGCGAGCGGTACTTTTGCCAGGGCGTCACGGTATCTCCCGATGAACTTCCCCATATCGGTCACCTTTCCCATGTAGAACGGCCCGCCGATGACGACGGCATTGTAGCCTCCGACAGACGACACTGACTTCATTTCAGTCACATCAACGAGATGCCCTGCGGCCCTGATTTCTTTTCCCATCGCCTGGGCAATTTCTGCAGTCGATCCCTTCTTCGATGCATATGCTACAAGGATACGTGCCATGGCTTTCACTCAAGCGGAGATTATGTGCCGGGGGATATTAAAACAGGTGGGGGGATAGTATTCTGGAAAACCCGAGGGCTGCGAGAGAGGTCGCCCGCATGGACGAGCACGTCGGGTTTTTGTTTGATAATTGTATCTATCGCCGACAGGGTCTATTCAGGGCCAACCGATGTGACCGGCAGAAGCACCGGGTCTTTTCCAGAAAAATTACTCCCCCTGCCTGACCAGCCGGGCCCCGAGTTCGTACGCCTTCTTACACTCCAGCGGGAACTGCTCCCTGTGCCGTTCCTTCTTTGCTTCCGGATCGAACCGGGGAGCAACATATTTGGAATAATCATTGAACTGGAGCGTATCGGTGACAAAGAATGATTCGCACGACCCGAAGGTCCTATCCATTACCATTTCAGTACCTTTGACGTTCCGGTCAATACCCATCTCCTGTACCATCTCATCCGTTGCCCCGGCCGTGTAGATGAAGGCGGTCTTTATCTTTTTCTTAAACAGCGAGGACCGCTCTGCATCATAGACAAGGTACGGGTAGATGAGCCGTTCCAGAAAGCAGCGGGTAACTCCGGTCGTTATCCCGAGATAGATGGGCGAACCGATCAGGATTGCATCGGCTTTCTCTATCTTTTGAAGGACCGGCTGGAGATCATCTTTCACCGCACAGTGCCCGTAGCTCTTTCCGCCATCCCGCTTGCAGGCAAAGCAGCTGATGCAGCCTTTGAAATCCAGATCATACAGGTGATACAATTTGGTCTTTGCCCCTTCTGACTCCGCACCCTCAAGCGCATGTTCAAGGAGTTGTGCCGTGTTCCATTTTTTCCGGGGGCTCCCGTTGAATGCAAGAAGTTTCATAGATGATCGTAAGGCAGCGGGGGATAAAAAAGGTTAAGGCTGCAGGAATACTCCTGCATCAATGCTGGTTAATAGGCCTAGGTCTTAAATTTGACGACATCGAAGAGGTCGCCCGCATTGATGAGCATATCGGGGTTTTGCTGGATAATTGCATCTATCGCCGACAGGAAATTATCGTACACCCGCTTCTCGCGGAGGTTCATCCCGCTCTCGGAGTCGAGATGGTTGAACACGGCTGTGGGTGGAGGCGATGGGGATGAGGTGCATTGTCGTTAATTTTTATTTTGGGTGGTGCAGTGATATAAGTGGGTGGGGGTGTGGGGGGAAAATGGGGGGGATTTGAAGCAGTATTTATTTTTCGTTACAACACCCGTCGTAGCAAAAGATAAAATTTCTAAGTGCAGAAGGTTTCAATTCGGCTAAATGGTTGCATTGACAGTCCTCTTTTCGGATAGAAGAACGAGAATTACATCATAATTAAGAAGAATTTGACATATTACCATTCGGACAAAACAAAATACAATATTCAGTGACAATTTTCCCTTTTCTCTTCCCTTGAGCTTTATGTTGATATGGAGTAGGATATGAGACCACATTACATCTAGTTTCTTCGAATACCCGGTCAATAAGCGGTTTAATTTTAATCGCACCATTATCTGAATAACTCCACGCACAAGTCCAGCCATGGTTTAATATTTCTTTAATAATTTTAACAAATTCATCTTCAATATTTTTTGAAATCTTTGTAAAAAATAATGATTTGAACCTTTCACCACTTTTCTTATCTGGTAATTTCCCTTTAAGAATTGCTGATGGATAATTATAGACAACAACGGTTTCTAAAACGTGATAATAGCGGCTATATTCTTCTCGTTTATATGGTGCATCCAAATAAACAACTACTTTACCAGAATCAATTAAATTTGCCGCTTCGTTTAGTGTTTTTTCCCAAGGTTCATGTAGAATTTCAATAGTATTTTTTGCAGTCTCACTTTCCTGTGATAATGCAATAATTTTTCTGCTAAATTCATGGAAAACTGATTTGGCTCTTTGTTCAAATAATTCTGGAATTTTATTTTTCGTAGGTTCAACAGGTTGGGCAAATTGAGCTGCATATCCTGAACCCAAATGACTCAATGTGGCAACTAATGTTCCCAATGCCCATTTTTTATCATATTCATCATCTAATCGATCTATTGCGTAACGTATGCTATCAATTTCTATTGATTGTCTAAAACCAAAATAAACATTAGCAAAATAAGCAGTAAAGAGACAGTACGGAAAAATCGTTGGATCAATCCTTCGTTTATTGATCTCACAATTCAATTTTCGGGATACTTCTGAATTATTGCGTGTAGGATAGCTTACTGTTTTTTTAAGGAATTCTTTATATCGATGAAATAACAATTCGTCGATCTTTGAATGAAATAAAATATCTTCATCCTTAACCCATTGCGAGACATGCTTGTTCAATTCATCTTTATTTTTATTGATATTCAATTCTAATTTTTTTAGTAACTGTTCTGCCATTTTTCTGTTATATCCCTTGCCTTGAATCAGAGCAAGATATTGAGAAAATTTTTGGGCATCAGACGCATATGTTTTCCAATTATTACTGAAGGCTTGAGAAGCTGCTCCGGAGCCACACATTAAGTCAATAACAATCCCTTCTTTAGGTAGAACACGCGAAAGGGATTCGACAAGGAATGGTCCCAAATTTTTTTTCGATCCCATATAATGTGCAGTATTAGCAAAAATACCGACTTTATTTTGTTTTAGTGATTCTGCTCTATTTAATTGAAAATTTACATAATTTAAAACATTTTTATTTGAAGTAACAACTGTATATTGATTAAGAAAATTAATTTCTTCTTTGGATTTGAGATTGTAAGAGTTTTCAGTTTTACAGTACAATATAAGATTACGAAGAGTGGCAAAGGATATAGGTTCAAAATTTTCCATATTTAAAATTTTGACGAATGTATTTGATCCAAGCGATAGTCTCAAACTTGAATCAACTTTTGCCGATATAGTATCATTTAATGTCTTTTGGATATCCTTTCTATTCACGTCTATAGAAATCGCAGATATGTCAGTTAAATCATTAATTAAACAAAATTTGCAATTATTTGCGTCAGAAAAAACTGATAATAATTTATTTCGAAAAATGGTATCAAGGTTTTCATTGGAGAAATTTGAATTTTTTGATTTTTCAAAAAAACCCCTAATGTCTTCTTTTCTAACAAATATTGAATTTTTATCGTTATTTCCCATAGATGACATATGTGCCATGTCCCTCTTTTCTCTCTGATATTTGAGTTCGAATAATCTTAAAACCTATTTTATTTAGAGATAGATCAATAAAATCCCGATTTTTATTTTTATGGAAATTCGCGATGATTATACCATTAGGTTTTAGAATTTTATATAGTAATTTGAGGTACGTATCATCAATTAAAAAGTGAAAAACATATGAAGATATTACAGCATCTATGCAATTTTCAGGTTGGAGCCAAAGATCTTTCTCTTCCCACACTATCATTCCCTTTTTAGAGGCTATTTCACGCATGCTTGGACAGATATCAAACCCAAAAATTTTCATATTTAATTTTTTAGCAATATCCTGAGAAATTCCGGTCCCGCAACCATAATCAAGAATTACTATTCTTTTTTGATTATTGATGTAATCCTTTGCAAGTTTTAATAAATTGTGAATATTTTCCTGATTCCTATTTATGTCGATCAAATGTTCATAATCATGACTGATATAATCAAAAAATTCTTTATATAAATTTTTTATAGATTTTTTCGTTAAAGGTATCAATAAGTAATAGCAGTCAAAATATCGAATTACATCTAAAGAGAGAATATCAGTATCTTTTTTAAAAAATTCGATCTCGGCTGAGGGAATTCTCCATATTGTCATTTTAGAATTATTAAATATCGGCGGGGGGAGCATTTTATGGATTTTTCCCAATCTTGAAAAATCTTCATTGAGAGAAATAAAAAAAAATGAGTTATTAGAGGCTTGCATCACTGATGATACTCCGAGCGATGATCTGGCTATACTCATCACTAAATAGATGTAAACTGTGGGCAATATAAGAGACGAATCCTATTTCAACATGATTTTGCAATGCATCTGGTAGCATTGACTTGATTCTTTTAGTTAAATGATTACCAAACATAACCGATCCATAGATACTATACGGAAATCCTACTAGTGCTTCGACGCTTCTCCAAGTAAAACTATAGTTCAAAACAATTTTTTCGTTAGAATATCTCGTAATTATTCTGATTGAGACCAATCCTAATGGAGAAACCCCTTCTCTGGTCTTATGTGGAACAACAAGAATAGATCGTCTGGTTGCATAAGGGGGAGAGCGAATTATCGCTTCAATAGTATGTTTCAATACATGATCTAATTGATTGTTCTCCTGGAAAACTTTCCCGAAAAGTCCTTTTTCTGTGTCAAGAAATTCAGTTTCAAAATATTTTTTCAAGGATTCTTCTTCGTTGGAATAAAAATCTGGAATGCATTGTTTTAATGGGTTTTTTAATAACACTTTAAAATCAATAAGTTCATGGATTTGTTGTCCTGCCTGATCGATAATAACTTCAGTTTCTTGTGGATTTCGAGCAATTTCAAGCATTATAGGAAATGCTTCGCGAATCGTATCAACTTTACAACCATCGTCCTTCGTAAGTGAAAATTTTTCTAAGTTAAGATCTCGTCTTAAAAATCTATGATCTTTTTCAAGAGAGACCACTTTTTTTATTGGAAAAATTTCTTTTTTCTCTTTTAAAATATTTGCCAATTTTTGTAGTAATTCCTTATTATCCTCAATAATTGTAATATTTCGTAATCTTAGTTTTGTTTCTCTGATAATTTGAATCGGTATTCCTGTTTTTTTATGAATTATACTTTCATCCCAATTTTCAGCATCTTTTAATTTTGCAATGGTTCTAGAACCATATTTTTGATTTCCAATTAAAAATATTTCAGTAATATTGGGGTTATTCGATAATTCATAAATTAATCTTGCAACAGTTAATTCCCAAAAATCAGGCAATCCTCCACCTTTAACGGGTCTATCATCAACAGTGATAATTTCATCAAATATCTCATTTGGGAAAAAAATTGGATCATGCCCAATTTTAATTAGCGTCGCAACACAGAAGCACTTTGGTAATAAGGTAATCTCGTGCGTTTGTTTTACAATATAGCCAAAGTTATAGGAGTTACTTAATTTTCCCGTATCATGTGCATTTGTATATAAGATTTCTCCTGATGATAATTCAAGAGCAGCTAGAGATTGCGTTGGATTATATTTGATATTCAAAGTTTTTTCTGGATCGCATGCATTCAATACCCCCTCTTTTTTTAGATGAGCGTTAAAAATTCCATGACTTGCCGCAATGCAAATATCCAACTGTGATATCACAGGTTCAATATCAGGTTCGGCTGATTTGATTGAAGTTGTTTTTATAAACCGATTGTCAAAATTAAAATCAGCCCAGGCTATGAATTCCTTTACACAATCTCTAACAATTTCATAAGAAAAACCATGATTTTGAATTTCCTTCGATACATATTTTGAGAGAGTATTTAGCCAAACATTTTGGTAGGGCATTGAATTTAGCGTTCCGCATTTTGTAATACAAAGAGATAAATTCAGAGCATCAGCAATAGGGAGCTCGATATTGTCAATGTTAGAATTTTTAAATATCCGTGTAAGACCTCTCTTTTGTCGTTTAGTCGCTTTTAAAATTGTCTCACTATCCGATACAAGGTTGGAGAATAGTTTAGGATTCTCAAAATTAATATTAACGTCTATTCCTATCGTAACTCCGATTTTAATATTATCAATTTTATATTCAGCGGATTCAATTGCTTTGCTTATTTCAAATGCTAACAGGAGAGAATTTTCATAAGAGCCATTTGGATATAAAATAACATATTCGTCTCCCCCCTTATTCAAAGGAATTCCGCGACTTTTTGTTATTCTTTCTAATAGCGCTGCAAATTGTTCAATTAATTGATCTCCTTTCTCGCTTCCGAATCGATCATTTACATCTTTAAATTTATCTAAATCGACATATAATACTGCACAATTTTGTTCTTGTAAAATTGTATCAGCTAATCTGTTTTGGGCAAATTTTTTCCCATCTTCCATATGTTGAATTGTAATAAGGCCGGAAGGTTTTGCACGAATATTCGGCTTCCAAAATGCTTCAAATAAATTCTGAAATATTCCAGTATAATTAAATTTTTTTGATAAGGGTTTAGACCATAAAGAAATTATTAGTTCTCCCGATCGATTTCCTTGAATTTCAGAGGTATTTGAATATGTGGCATTTCCAGTTTGCTTCATCCCAATTTCAAGATCATCAAATGGTTTTTCTGATTTAAAAATGAATGTCAAACCGACGATTGGGCTTTCTTGATGTGCAATTATTTTTTTAATATCTTCTTCAAATTCTTGAATAGAGATTAAGCATTCCTGATAGTGCGCAACAATAACAGAAATTTGCATCGTCCATTTTGTTCGAGGCATCATCATTACCATGTTCTCACCATGTTCAACCTGAAAAATATCGTCTTGATTCTTTTACTAATCGCAATACTCCTACAACACCACTTGCAGAATTATATTTAGTAACGTATTTGCATGCATTTAATGCTTTTTTTGAGGCTCCTTTTACAGCTACACCAATTCCAGACCATTCAAGCAATTCAGCATCATTGTCATTATCCCCAATTGAGAGAACTTCTTCTCTGGTATATCCAATTTTTTTAAGAATTTGCTCAGCTGCTATTGCTTTATTGCTTCCTGTAGGGCGGATCTCCAGATATTGCGAACCGCTTTTTGTGATTGTAATTTCAGGAAAATCCTTTAATTTTCTTTTGATATTTGTGAGTGTTTTTTTATCATCTATTCTAATCAGAATTGCAAGTAATGAATTGTAAGTATCAGGAATATCATCCCACTCCTTCCATCGGATATTCATCTGGTTAAATTCCTTTTGTATTTGACCGATATTTGACCATCCAAAAACGATTTCGGGATCATCGACATTAGAGAAATCTTCGAAAGGTAGTGTTTCATCATAGATATATGCCAATAATTGTATAGACTCATTACTGAGTTTTTTGATTATTTTTTCAAAGATTTCTGATGGAATATTCTTTTTAAAAAGAAGTATATTTGAGTCGCGAAAAATCACTAAACTACCATTGTATAATATGATTGGGCGATTTTTTGGGAGATTTAATTTTTTTAAAAAATTTTTCACACCATGTAATGTTCTTCCCGTTGCAATTGTAAATTTTACCTTGTAATGCTTATTTGATCGAATTTGAGTGTTAAAATTATCCCAGATATGCGGGTCCTCTGGATTCAAGAGAGTACCATCAAGATCTGCGATGATCAAACGAACGTTACTGAATGGTCTCAATTGATCTATAGGAGAATTATCATCGGGAAGTTCTTTGGGCATTAGGACTCCACTACATATAATCTATGATTAACATCCCGACATTGAGATTTATTTGTATAACCTTTAGCAACTAAAGTGAATTCTTGTACCTCACCATATTCATTTAAAATTGAACGTAATTCATCGGAACGAATTATTCCATTATCTGTATAATGAAATGCAAGAACATGAAAACGCGATTCATTAAGGACGCATTGTAATTCATTTTTTGCTGTTTTTATTGAATTGAATGCAGACTTTGGTCTGATTGAAGATGGTATACCAGATTTTCCATGAATTGGGGGAGTCTCGCAAAGAGCGATTGTTTCGGGTAAATGATAATAACCGGCATATGATCGTTCATTGTAGGGTGGATCAAGATAAAGAATGTCGAATTTTTGTTTTCCAACAAGTTCCTTCGCATCGCAATGAAAGCATTTACAGTTTGAGTTTCCTGGTGTGAAATTTATTAATTCAAATTTAAATGGCAATAATGATTCTTGATACCAATTTTTTAAATAAGCATAATATGTACCGGCACAATTTGCAAATTTATCCATACTATTAATCAGTGAAGCAAGAAGCACTGCCTTTTCAGAATATGTAATCAATCCCTGTTTTTCCCATAGGCGGATTTTTTTCCAACAAGATTCAATTTTTTCACCATTTTGAGGTATAAAAAATTTTCTTTTATCGACATAATTTTTTGAGAACCAACCTTTTTGAGGTTTTAAATTGTTAAAATATTCTACAATATCTTGACAACTTGTAAAATCAGTATGGGAAAATAGTTTTTCGAATTGTGGTGTCGTATTTTGTGATATTTTTGTTATTTGGAAATAATGGGCAAATGTTAAAACATCCCCACAGTAAACTCGATAGTTTTTAGATTTAAAGAAAGACCCAATTGTTCCAATACCTCCAAAAGGATCACAAAAAGATCCGCCAGGTTTTTTTTCCGATAGGATTCGATAAAGTGTCGGTACGACCGTTACTTTCGATCCAAAATATCGCATAATTAAAATAAGATTCGTTTTAACTTTGATATTTGTTTTTATCCTTTATCCAGTTGATCCAAAACCCTGAGTTCCTCGTGGTGATTCTGAAAGATCATCGCTCTCTTCAAAATGGGCAAAATATACAGGTTTTAAGACAAGTTGAGCGATTCTTTGTCCAATCGTAATTTCAAAGTTCTTTTCACTGAGATTCATTAATATTATTTGAATTTCACCACGAAATCCCGAATCAACAGTTCCTGGACTATTTAGGACAAAAATTCCTTCGTTTAATGCCAAACCACTTCGTGACCTGACTTGTATTTCATATCCTTTTGGAATTTCAATTTTCAAACCCGTTGGTATAGCTTTTCTTTCAAATGGTTTAAGTGAGCAATTAATAATTGAACAAATATCAGCCCCGGAATCACCAAAATGCTGATAATGTGGAATATTGGCGAGTGGAGATAATCGTTGAATTTTTACTATAACGTTATCCATATCCATTCACTATCAATTCTGTGTATATCCTATTTATATAACAATAACTAGCTCACAACAATAAAACGATTAGATTATTAAGTAAAATGTAAATAGGACTTCTCCACCTATTATTGTTGACTCTCTCCACACAAACTGGTCAATCCTACTAGTATCGTGGATCTTGGAAACGAGTGAAAATTCGTTTTTTTAGATCTTATTGGAAACGAAAATATAAAATAGTGAAAATTGTAATCGAAACAAAAAAATTACTATTTCATTCTTTTAAACAAAGAGCTCAGCAAACCATAAATTTATTTTGTTATTTTTCCATCCTTTAAACAATCAAAATGCGATGACACTTGTTGTAGTATTTCCAGCATCTGATGGGATTGTCATTGGCTCCGACACACAATTGACACGAGGTAGCACTCGATGTCAAGATGTAAAAATTATCGGGTTCAACCCCAACTGTTTGTGAGCAGCTGCTGGAGACATTCCCTTAATTCAAAGATTTAAGGACGAAATAAATAAAACACGTAGAAAAAAGAAATCATTGGAATCGACACGAGATGAAATAAGTCAAATAATTAAAAAAGTAATGCAAAAAGTAATTGATACTGATGTTCGCATTCATATGGTTAATAGCCCAAGTGAGCTTTTACGCATCCATAAAATTGAGATAATTTTTGCCGAATATGTCAACCACCCAACAACATATCATTACCTGAATACAGGAGTGTCAGAAGTTTTGGAACGCCCGCATGCCATAGGTGTCGGGGATGATTTTGCATTTGCGCTCTTACAAAAATATGAAGATACTATTAGAAAATTTAATACCGACAAAGCTTTAGTCTTGGTATACAAAATTCTTAATGAAGCAATTAAAGTTGGAGCATATGATCTCAACTTCCCTATCGATATTTGGGTAATAAATTCTAAAGGAGCAAGAGCTGTCCAAGGTGTCGAATTAGATAATCTTCATAAAAAATTTCAAGAATTGCAAGACAAGGAAATAAAATTATTAATTCCCTAATTATCCCAATCTTTTGTACCCACATCTACTACAGTAATAAACTTGAACCATTCTCCATCGATTTGTCAAGGGATTTAATTGACGTAGTTGGCCTGATTTATGTAATGGTGAACCGCATATTGGACATTTTGTCATTTTAATATCAGTATCACCTACATCACTATCATTATTATTATTTTCCGATTTTTCTTCAAATCATTTTTCATTCTCAAAAAAGACAGAAGTTACTTTACACCCTACATTCCTTTATTTCCAATCTCCTCTCGTCCATCTTTTATCCGATTCGCCTCCCAATAGATGCTATTAGCGGCTATTTTCAGTTGCAGTTCAGCTCCGGACAGCCGAATGGGCGGAGAAATAGGGGAATCCCAAAACATGAGTGCTCTTTTTTCGCGAATGAGGGTCTCTGATCATGCCAAAACCACTTTGGGAGAGACAACTCTCCGAAAGAGAGGAGGTATAGGTAAAGTGTAGGTTTTCCGGAGACTCCTAGCTGGAATTCCAATCCCCAATACAGCCCTTCCTTTCCTCTTGACCGTGCTAACTATCCAGCCCCTTTGAGTTTTGCCTCCCATTAGGGTACATTAGCGTTTTACACGCCCGCTTAAAATGCCCCGTTTGGCGTAAATCGCGTGGAGAACGCGTCCCTGGAAAAAGTGTGTAAAACTGTACCTGTTTTTGCAATTGATTCCGGAAAAGTGGTGTCCGGAGAGGTTATCCGGGGCCGTACAGAGTCCGGATTTCTCTGTGGAAATGCAGGTATCCTAGGGGATGGAAATACACCGCTATTGATGGTGGAAAACCAACCGGCTCACCGTAAAAACAGAATCGTGAAACAGCGCGACTCCCCCCAATTCCCACACTTTCACACTCCTTCTTCACAAAGGATTCGGGAGGAAACGGCCGAAGGTAAATCATGGCATTTGATGATCTGAAGCAGTTCAAAGGGCAGGCCTACTCCGGCATGGCCATTGGGGGAACGCATGTCTGGGAGTACCCCAACGGTGTATGGCAAGAGCAGAAGGTGGCGCCGGACCGCTGGAACTTCTCCTTCTGGTCCGAAAAGAAGCGGGTGCATAAGGCGCCGGCGGGATCAGGAGCCCTCCCCGGGACACAATACCACTGGTTCATCCTCGCACACCAGCGGGTCCGGAAGCTGGACCCGGATACCTACGAGACCGTTATGGAGGGCGTGAAGTTCAAAGTCGCCCACAAGAGGCCGTTCTGGCGGGCCTGGAGCACGGACTACCCGGACCAGGAGCCCGAGCGGGAGATCCTGATCCGGATCCTTGAGGAGCAGCTGAACGAGATGAAGAACGGGGTTGCATGACAATCATCCGGCTTCGGCAGATGAGGGTGACCGTGCTACCCTACCCGCCACCCTAAGTTTCGCCTCCCATTAGCGTCCATTAGCGTTTTATAGCTCAAAGGAAATAGCCCCGTTTGGCCTAAATCGCGCGGAGAACGCGTCCCTGGAAAAAGTGTGTAAAAATGCATCGTTTTTTGCAGCATATCCGGAATTTGATCGCCCGGATAAGCAATCCGGGGCGGTACAGGGCCTGATTTGGGGGTGGAAGATGAGGTCTATCAGAGTGTGGTGATATGATGGAGAAAGGACCGGGATGATCTACCTGCCTCTTTCTTTCACCGGACAGTACCCCCTCTCCACCGCCGTTACTAGCGGGTGATCCCCCGGTTAACTCCTGTTTCAACGATCCATGGTGATCGATCGGGATGACAGGACCTCATAGATCTTCAGTTTTGTCGGTGCTGCATGCCATGGATCGGTCTTTGCGAAAAATGCCTTCATATGGGGTTGCGCGAGATGGTCATCAAGACTGCGCTGGTTCTCCCACTCTTCAAAAAAATGCATGACCTCAGGAGAGGACACATCAGCTGCCAGTTCGTACCGTGTGCAGCCCGCCTCGCTGCGGACCCTGGGTATGATCTTCTGTACTTCCCCAATAAACTCCCGCTGCCGTTCAGTTACAAGGGTAATCTGTGCATCTACAAGTATCATGATCTTCCACCCTTCCGGTAAAGTCCGGATTGTATTTCTAACTTCCGTACTTGGTAATTTTCGCTGGACATTGTCTGATCATGTTTCCTCTTCCATAAATCCTTATATCTTGTACCACGCCCGTTATCTTTTCGAATAGAAAAAAATCCCGGATGAGATCTGTCAGAAATAATCAATCCTTCAGGGATCGAAAAGAGGCCCGGTGTTAAAAGTAAAATATCATTCAGGAAATGATGAACTATCCTTATACCTCCATCCGGCTTTACACTATATCTAAATCTGTATGCGATGAACAGGATACCATGGTTCTGTATTCACCAGGCCGGGACCCGGGGAGTCACCATTCCAGAGCACGGCTGGTCTGGGGAACCCGGTGTAGAGGTTCTGCGGAATGAGCAACCTCCTTTAACCGCAACGAATTGATACCCGAAACAACACACGATATGTTTGATGGTGGATTTTTCTCCGGTGACAAAAAAAGACCTGGCGGCGATTATTGATATCTACAATCATTATATCCTGAATTCAACCGCAACCTTTCACAGCGAGAAACTCTCCAAAAAAGATCTGGAAGAATTTCTCTATGTCTCTCACCCGAAATACCCCTCGTTTCTGATAAAGGACAATAACGAAATCATCGGTTATTGTTTCATAACCCAGTACAAAAAGAGGCAGGCATATAACCGCTCTGCCGAGCTGAGTATCTATCTTAAACCGGAATTCACCGGCAAAGGGATCGGAGCTGTTGCGCTCTCTCATCTTGAGACCGCCGCAAAAAAAGCAGGTATTCATGTGCTCGTAGGGACGCTGTGCGGAGAAAACCATGCAAGTATCCGGCTTTTGGAAAAGTCAGGATATTCCAGATGTGCCCACCTGAAAAACATTGGTGAAAAGTTCGGTAAGATCCTGGATGTGGTAGTCTACCAGAAAGAGATCTGATCCATTTTTTGTATCACGCTATCCTGCGATTCCGTCGGGAAGAATCCCCCTCCTCTGATCTTCCTCAGCCCAGCCCCGCTGCACTGCCGCCAGTGACCGGCCAGCCCCTCCGCGTAATCCCAATCCCGCTCACCTCCAATCCCTCACCCAATCCACGAACGTGGCTAAAAGCGTTTGACAATTATTTTATATTGTAAACATCCATACATTTACATATGTTCCTTCCCATGAACGATAAGCAGTTTAAGTTCTGGAAGATGCGGCGCAGCGGGATGTCCAACGTCTCAATCGCAAACTATATCGGGATAACAAGGCAGGGCGTCTCGCAGGCGCTCCTCATAATGGATGAGAAGATCGAGACCTCGCTGCGGGAGATGGCCACGGCAAACAGGATCCAGATTGAAAAGATCGATGTAGAGCGGGGCATCCTGTTCGGGAGATCTGTTCCCTTCCAGACCAATGCCTATATTTTGGTCTCGGAGAAGCATGGCATGCAGGTCTGGTACGAGCATGATGGCGATTGCATTTCCTGCAAAGAGTTCACAAAATGCATCGAGTTCATCTGGGATTTCGCAGCCGAGCTGGGAATAAAACTCGAAAAGACCCAGGACCCGACAAAAATGGCTGAGGAACTGCTCGCAAAGATCCGGGGGAGTACCGTATGAACCAGAATTCTCCTGATGTACACTGGTGGCTTGGCCTGTGCCCGAAAGCACCGGTGGCCCGTGCCTCGCTGACAGGTATTGGTGATCAGCCTGAACCAGCCTATGAGGGCAGCCCGGATGGCGGTGCCGGCGGATCGAGAATGATCCGGCGGGGAATCGGGGCCGCCCTGTCAGGCACGAAGACGCTGGCGCGGAACCGGCAGCTCCTCTGGTTTACGCTCCTTGCCGGGCTTGTGCTGGCTGGAAACACCATCGGCCAATCGGCACTCCTCTACATCGACAGGACTCTGCAAACTGATATAATCGGATGGCTTATCCTGAACTTTTTAATCGAGTACGCAACACTGTTTTGCCTGGTGTTCTTACTGGCGGGCCTTGTCCTGAGCATCTCATCAAAGAAAGAAGGTTCTGTCTTGTTTTTTGTGGAGCTTTCAGGGGCAAAAAAATACCTGAAAGCAATCTTCTTGTGGTCTTTTGTTCTGGCACTCGCAGGCATGATGCTCGACAGTATTTTCTTTTATTTTCCCGTCTGGTTCCCGCGTGAGCTCGGGTTCCTCTATGGCTTCGGGCATTTCAATTCTTTCCTTTTCAGCACGCTCAGCCAGTTCCCCTTCAACTTGACTCCTTATCCGCCCACGGCCATCTTTACCGAGCTTCCGGGCTATGGAGGACGGACGCTGCTGTTAGGGATATATCCAGGGTTCATGGAGGCCCTGATCTTTTCGGCGATCAATCTGCTCCTGTTCATCCTGACCCCGTTTGTCCTGCCCTTTATCGTTCTCGAGCAAAAGACCCTCAGGGAGGCAGTCGTGAGATCGTTTGCCATGATGAAAAAGACCTGGGTTGAGGTAGCTGCCTGCGCCGTCTTCCTTGGAGTTGTGGTATACGGCGTGTTCCTTACGTACCTGCTCGTCCAGGCAGCACACGTGATGGTCACCCCACCCGAGCTTGCGTACCTTTATCGTCTCACCGACACGTGGTTTGCTCTTGGCCTCCTCTATGATCTCGTACTGTTTAGCGTTGCGTTTGTGGTGGCAACGGTGGGAGGGATTGCTGCTCTGGATCTTTACACCTCTTCAAAGACCGGGCAAATGCCAAAATCCGCTGAACTTTCCCGGGAGATGAGCTGATGCGCTTTATTTCTGTTACCGCTGGCCGGTGGCTGTGCCTGTGCCCGAAAATACCCACCGTTCGTCCTGCACTAGCGACCCTTATGGTCCAGCCTGAAACAGTTCCAGCCGACCGCCCGGATGACAGCGGGCCTGCCGGCAGATCCATCCATGTACGGCAGGGGATCAACATCGCTACAGAAAGCCTAAAAACGGTAGCCCGGAACCGGCACCTGTTCTGGTTTGCAATCCTCTCCGGGCTCCTGATGGTATTCCTGATCGTGGCAGAATCATGGGGTGATATGCACGTTAACGATACGCTGTCATTCCCGGTCACGCTATCCATCGGTAGCATGTCATTATATCTTGATCCCTGGTTCTTCCTGGCAGAGATGATCTGCGTGTCCTGTTTCTCCTTCCTGGTAACAAGTCAGGTCCTGACGGTAAACGGAAATGAGATGAACCAGCCCCCTACGATTCACGAACGACTCGCCATCACAAAGGGCCTACGCTGGCCGCTGGTATTCCTCTCCGTGGGAATGGCCATTGCTGCGACCCTCGTGTTCGGGATCATCATCCAGAATTGGTCCATTGCCATTGCAGCGGGAACCGTCCTGTCGGCGTTTTTCTGGATTCCCTATATCTATGCCCTGGGAGAACTCTACACCACGCTTCATTTCTGGCTGATTATAACAGCCATCAACTTCATCCTGTTCCTCCTCATTCTCTGGATACTACCGGTACTGGTACTGGAGAAGAGAGGACTGTTCCACGCCATCACAACGTCATTCTCCGTCCTGAAAAGGAAACCGTTCGAGATTATGGGCTGCATCCTTGTATACGGGGGGATTGCCCTCGCACTCACGGCAGTATCGCTCATTATCGGCCAAGTGCCTCAACAGCTCATCGACCATGGCTATGGCCAGTCAATGTATCTCGGCCATCTGGTGCTCCCCACAATCTATTATGGGCTCATCCTTGCCTGCCTGACCCTGATGGGTGCGGTCTTTGCAGCCTCCGGTGTTGCGGTTGCTGACCTCTGCCGGATCAGGACGGTCAACGGGATATCCGGCATACCGGAACGGGACCGCAAAAGACCGGAGACTGCCTCGTAACGCGGGTATCCGCAGTTGTTCAGAAATGGCCGGGCTCATACCATTTTTATCCCGGGCATCTGCAGGGGGATCTCCAGGTTCATAGTAGCATCGGGAATGCCCGATTACGCAGGGTTCCGGCAGGAAACCAGTAAAAATTCAAGCCGTAATAATTTTATATTGTAAACATTGATATATTTACATATGTTAGTTCAAGGCCACAACAACCAGTACGGGTTTGAGAAGTTGATCCTGCTGCTTCTCCTGTCAGTTACGGCAGTCCTGCTGATATCTCCTGTATCAGCATATTCCGCCGATGCGGGTGGAAAGCCAGTGGTTACCATCGTTGCAAGAGGAAGCCAGTCATATTATTTTGGGGAGGAAGCGGACCTTTCCGGGATCAATTCAGCTTCAAATTCCACGTACCTTTTCATAACCGGCCCCAACATCCCGGAGGGTGGCGTGACTCTTACTCCGCCAAACCAAAAATCGGTCAAGGGAGATCCCAGTTCGTTTACAACGGTGAAAACAAAACCGGATAAAATATGGGAGTATAGCTTTTATACGGCGAATCTCATGATGGATGCCGGGACGTATACCATTTATGCTGTGAGTAAGCCAACACCCAAAGACCAGTTTGATAATACAACAACCTGCGGCACGGTGAGTGTGATCCTGAAAAGACCTTTCATCACTGCAGAGATCTCCCCTGTATCAGTTACCAAAGGCCAGCCGTTCTCCATCACCGGAATTGCGGAAGGAATTCCTCCGGAGGTCCAGATCTGGATTATTGGCAATAACTACGAGTTCACGACAAAAACTCCGGTCAATCCGGATGCGTCATTTACCTTTACCGCCACTGAAGCGATATCAGGGAATCTCCCGGCAGGACAATATTACCTCTTTGCCCAGCACCCGATGGTAAACAACCAATTCGACATTGCCGTCACCGGCGATTATGTCCGCAATATGAAACTGAACAACGGCACGAACCTCTTCAGGATTACCGGCCCGGGAAGCCTGCAGGGCAGCGATGCAAAAGATGCGCTCGTTGCCGCATTCAGCGATCAGGAGGCAAACGATCACACGTATACCAATGACACGTATACTATAGTCCCGTTCCAGGTCACTGATGCAGGAAGTCCGACGCCCCAGGCAACAGCTGCTTCAACCGCTCCGGTCCAGCGGACGACCCAGCACTCCCCGCTCCAGTACGCTCTGCCCGGGGCAATCGTCGTGGTAGCGGGAATTGTAATCTGGAAGAGGCATTAAGATCATTTTTGAACGGATGAACCTGTCATCCTTTTTTTGGCTCTGTAGAACTCCTAAGTTCTCAGAAGTAAACACCTAACCACAAAAGCTAAGGTACAGTGTCTCATTACCTTGTAATGGGAATAACGAGCGAGGAGACAAAATAATGTCAGCAAACCGGTATACCAGGTTTGTTGAATTATCCTCCGGACTGATCCGAGATTCCAGAATTCCTCTATTCTCATCAAGAGGGGGTCAGGCAAGATATCAAGGCAAAATTCACGTCGTTACCTGACGTCAAGATCTCTTGATATTAGCCCCAAAACAGCCCTCCCTTTCATTTCCCTTTCCTCCAGTCCATAGTAGAGGAGTTTTGCCTCCCGATAGGTGCTATTAGCGGCCATTTTCAGCTCCGGTTCAGTCCCGGATAATAAAACCGGATACATTATGAGATTATCCGGAAATATTAGTGCTCGTTTTTCGCGAATTAGTGCCAATTTTGGGGTCTGCAATTCCATGGCAGGGAAAGTCTCCGACGGAGATGCATATGGAGTAAAGTGTATTTTTTTCCGGGCGTCTTTGGAAAAGATTCCGCGACAGCACCCTCTCCATTGCAAAACAATTTTCACAATATGCCAAAAAGTTTATACACAATGCACAACATATTGTGCATTATGGGAACCATGAAAGACCAGACCCTTATCTATGGCAGCATTATTGCTGTCGGCATTGTTGCCGTCGTTATCTGCGTCGGCATGGTCACCGGGTTTTCGGTTGCAAAACCGTTTATCTCCGTTGACCCGATCGGTGATAAGAACGTGGGAGACCAGGTTACCATTTCCGGTACAACCGGTCTTCCGGCCGGCGCCAGAATTCTCGTGGAAGTCTATCCTTCGGTCTATGCAGACCAGACCGGAACCGGGAGCGGTGAATTCAGCGGCGCGACCGGGACGATCACGATTGCCAATGGTACCGGTGGCGCCAATACATGGTCGTTCTTGCTTGACACTGCACCATTCAAACCGATGGAATATCTCGTGAGCGTGTCGTCACTCAAAGGAGATACCTCAAAGGGAGATTACACAAAAGGGGACATCTTCGGTTCAACGAGGTTCATCCTCTTCCCGGCATCCGGGACAGCGGGGACTGCCGGCACGTCCCGGCCTTCGGATAACGCGGCCCCGGGTGGTATTCTCATTGATGCTATCCGCGACACACCCGCAGGAGATCCTCTTGTTGTGAGCGGCAGGACCAACCTGACGGCCGGTACTGACCTCATCGTAAAAGTGATCCCTTCATCCACGGACAGTGCCCGTATAGCCAGCGATTACCAGAACCCGGAGATTGCTGCAGTGACAAAGGTTGTCGAAGGCTCCGGTTCGGGCAACCGCTTCTCGGTCTCTCTTGACACTGGTCACCTTCCCGTTGCGGAACATATCGTGCTAGTCTCTGACGTGAAAGGCAATGCAGCCGGTATTAATTCCTTACCCGGCTCCTTTACCGGTTCAGCGATGTTCAACATCATAACAGGTGCGAACGCCACTGGCAAATCCGGCAATGACGCGGGACAGTACATCACCATCGATCCCGTTTCCGATACGACAACCGGCGATCTCCTGATCGTTACGGGCTCAACGAACCTCCCGGGAGGGACGATCCTGATGGTCAGTGTGGGCAGCCCGGGAATCGGCAGCGGCAGCAATACTGCTGTGAGTACAGGCACCGGAGGGGTTAACCGGTATTCCCTGCCGATAGATACCGCCATCCTGAAACCCGGCACGCAGACGATTACGGTCACCACTATGCTGGGTGACGTTTCAAAAGGAGATTACCGGCCGGGGACAGTCAACAGAACTGCTTCTTTCACACTGAAAGGCACCTACCTCGGAGCGGATACACAGGTTCAGCCAACCATCACCAGCAATGATTACATCCGCTTGGACACGATCGGTGAGCGGTCCATCGGGGACCAGTTCCTTATCACCGGGACCACCAGTCTTCCTGTCGGCACCATGCTGATCTGGCAGGTCATGCCGGATCCGGGGACACCTCCGACCGGCATCAACCTCACCACAAAGGGTATTATGGCAAATGCCCCGGTGACAAAAGGAGATAGTGCAGCCAACCGGGTATCGTTAGCCGTTGACACGGGCGGCCTGGTGCCCGGGGAGTATATTGTTTTAGTGGGTGAAATGCAAGGAGATCCGGCAAAAAGGGATATTACCATGGGTGAGCCGAAAGGATCCACATACTTCACCGTGAAATAGGCCGGTATATTCCATTTTTTTCTTTACTAAGGAAAAAGCAATGAGACTGTTAACCGGGGAAATTGTTGCAATGGCAGTCTTTGCAATCGCCATCCTTTTGGCCGGCTGCACTGCCGGGGACACTCCGGCACCGGTGACCGGAAGTGTTCCTGCTGCCGCTCCCGCCGTGACGCCGATAACTGCCGGAACCGTAAGTACCCTCCCGATAACTCCGGGCTGTGCCTATCCCCCGCTGAACCCGTGGACGTGGGTACCGGAATCGTACCCGCCCACCGATCCAGACAGGACAAAACTCCAGCCGGCCCCGGGCACACTCGTCAGCAAGGCGGACCTTTTTGGTACTCCTTCGCTGCAGTGGGATGAATACGAGTACTCGCAACAGATCCGGGGCCTTCCCGATTCTTTTGGAACCTCGAGAATGGAAAAGTCAAAGGAGGATTCCCGAGGCAAACCCGTGATACACGAGAACCATACCTATGGTCTCCACCCGGAGGAGTCACGGGCATTGTGGGATACGACGATGGATGATATGTATTATGACGAGTACGGGAACATGGTGTCCATGCACCGCCGGGTAATCAGGGACGGGGAATTCCTGGAAAACCGGGACTATCCCCCGGTTACCCTGAACCGGGGAACACCGGATTGCTCGGGAACGATATTTGAACCCCGGTATACTTTCACCGGGATCGACCCGGTGACCGTCCCGGCAGGGACGTACCCGGGTGCGATGAAATATGTCTGGGATACTGACGATGATCCGTCGAGTAAGACGTCGACGGTAACGTACTGGTTTGCTCCAGGCGTTCCCGTGCCGGTCAGGTGGATGTTTGAAGACCAGGAAAAAGGTTTGCTCTTTACCTATGAGCTGAAAGGCTGGGGATAAGTCCGGGAAAAATTCCCGGAACGAAAACGATGCACAAAGGCAAATGATAAAAATTTTTTACCAGATGCACAAAATACATTACACTGTGAGCCTATGAAACGAAATTACCTGACCTGGGCCGGTGTCATAGCGGCGGGGCTTCTCGTGGTCCTCTTCGTGAGTATTCTCCTGACCGGTACCTTCACCATCCTTCCTTCCGCAACCATCGATCCTATCGCCGACAGGAATACGGGGGACCTGATGGTTATCACGGGAACGACAAACCTTCCCCTTTTCTCCTATATTTCCCTGAGTATCCTGCCCGCTTCCCAGCCGCCGGATCCCACCAAGGGCCGGGGAGCAGACGCGAGCATAGCCCGGGGTTCCGGGATGACTAATACCTGGTCTGCCGCAGTTGACACAACCGACATTACCCCCGGAGACTATCGCGTGGATGCCTACCAGCGTACGACTACGAATGCATCGGATGGTACATTCAGGTTTACTTACAGTGATCTCCTCGCGTCGTCCCGGTTCAGGCTGGACAGTTCGAACGGGACCCTGTCAGGCCCCGGCAGCAGGGAGATCATGGAACCATTTATTACCGTGAATGAGATTGGCAAAAAGAGTATCGGCGACAAATTCCTGGTCTCGGGTACGACCAGCCTGCCACCGGACACCGATCTCCTCTATGCCGTCATCCAGCAGTCCAATACCTCGATCTTCACCATCGACACGAAAACCCGGAACGAGACCACGCTCGGCGGGCTCACCCGCACCGGCATAATCTCTGTTTCACCGGGCATTGAAGGCATAAACCGGTGGTCATTTGCCCTGGACACGACCCGGTTTATCCCTGACAAGTATCAGGTCGTCGTAACCCTCGAAAATACCAGTGCGGAGAACATCGGGAAGGAGGGTATCTTTGGAACGGCATACCTCACCCTCAGGGAAACCCCCTCGAACAGCACCGAATCCCCCTCACCCGGACCTGGTTCCCCGCTGTTTATCACCGTGGATACGCCCGGGACCCGGCACTTTGGGGAACGGTTCACGATTACCGGCACGACAAACCTTCCTGCGGGTGACGACATCATGGTGCAGATAACCCCGTCGTTTACCTCGGCCCATACCCTGGTTGTCGATCCGAAGACCGGATCGATGGGAGGGGAATTTTCCGGGATAATGGGGGGAGTACCGGTGGTCCGGGGTACCGGGGGCATAAACCTGTGGTCGATGCTCGTTGAAACGGCAACTCTCAAGCCGACAAAGTACGAGATAAATGCGTCGACGTATACGGAAGACCCGGTGACGAGAAAGATCGTATTCGGCAACGTCTCCGGAACAGCACAATTTACCCTGGAGAGCTGAAACGACCATGAAACGTATAACCTACCTGTTCTGCACGATCCTCACCGTGTCCGTAGTTGCCGCGATGATCGGGTGGTCGATGGCAGCCGGGAACTTCCTTGTCCCTCTCCTCGCGATCCCCCTGGGAGTCATCGTCGTCCTGGCCTGCCGCCAGAACGTGAAAGAGAAACTTGAGGATGAACGGACCTGCAGGATCCGTTCAGAAGCCGCGCTCCGCACTCTCGAAGTACTGGTGATCGCCGGGGCCATAGCGACCGTGATCCTGTATTCCTATGTAGTCAGTTCGCCGCTCTCGCCATCCATAACGGGAACAGTCACCAGTAATGCTGACGGGACAAACTCCATGACCATCAACCTGTACAAACCCGGGACCCCGTCACTGCCGGAAAACCTCATCAGGTCAACCACGATCAGGGACATTAACGCGATGAATGAAAGCGAAGCAGGGGAATACTGTACCTTCGTCAGGGAGAGTTACCGGGAGAACGAGAACCGGGGCCTTGTCGGGATGACCATCGGGAGTACCCTGGTTATTCTCATCGTAACATTCGGAGCATTTTATCTCTATTACAATAGAAAATACTGATACTCAGGGCTTGCACATGAAGAACAGGATCCGCGTGCTCCGTGCCGAGCGCGAAATGACCCAGGAACAACTTGCAGAGCTTGCCGGAGTTACCCGGAACACCATCATCTCCATGGAGAAGAACAAGTACAGCCCGTCGCTGAAGCTCGGGTATCGCATTGCCCATGTCTTCGGTGTCGGGATTGATGATGTTTTTACCTATGAAGAAGCAATCGACGGACCGTCCGGAGAGGATGATTCCTGAAGAACTTAATTTCTACCCTGCTCCTGTTGATGCTGATTGTGATGGTATCAATACCGGTGGTGCGTGCAGGAACTGAAGAGGCCAGGCAGGTATTCCCGCAAAATGATACCGCCGGTTACCTCCCGGTCGATGTTATCTCGATCGATCCTTCGATAAAAGAATCATCTCCCTGGTATCAATTTCTGATTCTGAGTCCGGAAGGAAAAGAGAACCAGTTCAATGACGTGGGACTGGCGATTGACTTCCTGTCTCCGGATGATCCCCAAAGAGACGTTCTGAAAGCCGAATTACGGGGGAAGATGAAGGACATATGGGACAAATACCCGGTTGTTTTTGATACAAAACCGGGAGGACCGGGTTATCCGGCCTAAGGCGGTTCCATCGTCACCGTGCGGTTTGCATCGCCACTTCAGGACATCCGGCTGACCGACGAAGAAAATGACGTGATTAAAAAAAGTGCGTCTCTCATGAACGAGGCATATACCCGGAAAAACCAGCAGGAGTCTCCGGGCACACCCAATGGTTCGCTGGATTCGCCAGGGGCGGGTCAGACCGTTTCCCAGCCCGCAGCCATTCCTGCGGTACTCCCGGTTTTCGCATGCTGTTGTTGCACTGCTGCGTATGCAATGATCAGGACAAAACGGGATCGGCAAAAATGAATGAATCCCCGGTGTGAAGGAAGTCCGCGTGATTTGGGACATACAACCCTTCCTTTCCTCCAGACCATGCTACCTATCCAGCCCCTTTGAGTTTCGCTTCCCATTAGCGTCCATTAGCGTTTTATAGCTCAAAGGAAATAGCCCCGTTTGGCGTAAATCGTGCGGGAAACGCGTTTTTTATAAATATGTGCCCGAATTCACTGTTTTTCGCAGGTTGTCAGGAAATCGATCGCCCTGAAGGGTAATCCGGGGCCGTAATAGGTCCGGATTGATGTGGGGGAGATGAGGTATTCCAGGAAATAGTGATACGACAAAGGGGAGATTTCGGACGGGGAACCGGGTTTGGGGAAAGAGCAGGTCTTTCATGATCGCAACCAGGAATTATCAATTATAAAAAGTGGGGTCCTTTTTCCTTCGATCGTGCTGCCCTACCTAACCAAAAAGGGGCAGCTGTTCCCATAGACAGAATTCAAAGGTGTAAGATCAGGATTAAAAACATCATATGAATTTAATTACACCGGCGAACATCATTTTTTTAAAAAGGTTTATCGCGTTGCAGCCGAGGGAAACCGGGGAAGCAGCCATTAGTCCCCGTTTATAAAAAAATATCAGATTCCGGCACCATGTTCAATCATTCAGCTCGTCGTTCAGGAAGCACTGGCATGAAACAATTCCCTTACCTTATCTGTCTGGCCTGCCTGCTCCTCATGGTCCAGGTGGGTATTACGTCCGCTGACTCCCCGATAACAACGACAACCACCACCACCACGACCACAACTCCTGGCAGGACCGGCGGCAGTATCTATTTCGAGACCGACCCGCCCGGCGCCACTATCTGGCTGGACAACATCGAGCTGGGAACCAGTCCGTTCACGTATTACTCCGAGAAAACAGGAACACTGGATGTGCGTGTCCGGAAGAGATTGTACGAGGATTACACCGGTAAAGTCACCGTGATCGATGGCAAACGGGTCGTTTTCTATGCCTGGCTCATTCCGGTTCCAAGCGTTATAACTGCG